>JAEEGH010002573.1_pt1 | contig 48838 bp, 33 predicted proteins | sample 9134181 | NCBI WGS metagenome assembly JAEEGH01 (sample SAMN16246544, study PRJNA631951) | gut metagenome | biome: gut microbiome; feature: rumen; material: DP-attached | host: Bos | place: Iran: Karaj | collected 2018-10
CATGTTCCGTGCCCCGCAGGTGAACAAGCCCATCTACGGCCTTGTGGAGAACATGTCCTGGTTCACTCCCGCAGAGCACCCCGAGGAGAAATACTATCTCTTTGGAAAAGAAGGCGGCGTGTCCATGGCAAAGAAGCTGGACATTCCCCTTCTTGGGCAGATTCCCCTTGTCCAGAGCATCCGTGAAGGCGGTGATGATGGCGAGCCCGTGGCCCTTGGCTCCCGCCCGGACGCCATGGCCTTCCTGGACCTTGCACGCAAACTCGCAGAGTCCGTTTGAAGCCTCAGCTGAAACCATATCTTGAGCCCGGAAGGCTTGAGGCCGGCTGTGACGAGGCCGGCCGCGGCCCCCTTGCCGGGCCGGTTTTCGCCGCCGCGGTAATACTCCCGGAAGACTTCTTCCACCCGCTCCTGAACGACTCCAAACAGATGACCGAACGCGCCCGCGAGGAGCTCCGGCCCATCATCGAGGCCGAGGCCCTTGCCTGGGCCGTGGAGGCCGTGAGCGCTGAGGAGATAGATAAGCTTAACATCCTCTGGGCATCCGTCACAGGCATGCAGAGGGCCGTTTTGAAGCTTTCCCCAGCGCCGGAGTTTTTGCTTATCGACGGCAACAAGTTCCGCCCCTTCGACCGCTACGGCTTCAAGGATTATCAAACCGTTGTTCACGGTGACGCCACCTACGCGTCAATCGCCGCCGCCTCGGTCCTTGCCAAGACCTACCGTGACGATTTCATGCGTAAGATCGCCGTCGATTATCCAGAATACGGCTGGGACCGCAACATGGGCTACCCCACCCCGGAGCACATAGAAGCAATACGGCGCCACGGGTTAACCCCCTGGCACCGTAAAAGCTTTCACGTAAAGGAACTTGAGCCCTCCCTGTTCTAGAATTGCGCCTTATGATTGTAGCTAAACTGATCAGACGTTTCTTGCCGGCTCTTCTTATTGGGCTGTGCTGCGGCTGTCAGCTCATTGAGTTATACGATCTCTACAGTACCAATTATACGCCATATGTACTCATCCTCTATACTGTAAACGGGGAGAAGAAAGCATATTCTGAACAAGACTCCCGCGGGTTTATAAAAGAAAAATACTGGGTAAACTTCCGGAAGGTTGATGAAAAAGAGCACGCGTCATTTGAGTTTTATGCCTGCGGCCAAGAGATATTTATATTAAGTGACGAGGATGTTTTTCGAGATGGGAAAAAGTATTATTATGAGAATCTTTCCGTAAGCGATTGTCATTTCATCGGGACGGGTGGGCGCCATTTTGAAACGGGCTGGTTCTCTTTTCACGTCGTAGACCAGGACAAGGAATGTTTCGAGGTCTCTTTTGATACCGAATGGGCAGACAATGAAACCGGAGAGATCACTAACGTCACCGGTTCCCTATACGTCTACGAAAAATATTACGGAAAATACCAGACAAGGGTTTACAGAGATTACATCGTCCCTTTGTAGCATCATCTATAAGTGCTCGCTAGCGTCTTCGGAAAATAGTGTTATCTTTGTAATCTATGAAGCGAGTGCTGGTAATAACGTACTATTGGCCGCCGTCCGGAGGCTCCGGCGTGCAGAGGTGGGTGAAGTTTGCAAAGTACCTGCCCAAGGAGGGCTGGGAGCCCGTCATTTACGCCCCGGAGAATGCGGATTACCCTTCTACGGACCTCACTATGGGAAACGATCTTCCTGATACACTGGAGGTTATCCGCCGTCCCATCCGGGAGCCGTATGCCATCTACCGCAGGCTCATGGGGAAGAGCGCAAAAAGGGAGGTTACGGAGATATCGTCCGGAAAAAAGACCTGGAAGCAGAGGCTGTCGCTGTGGATAAGGGCAAATATCTTTGTACCTGACCCGCGCGTCTGGTGGGTGGGGTCAAGTGTCAAGTTTCTGAAAAAATACCTCAGGGAGCACCCCGTGGACGCCATTGTGACCACCGGGCCGCCGCACTCCGTGCATCTTATCGGCCTCAAACTGCATAAGGCGCTGGGAACGCCGTGGGTGCCGGATTTCAGGGACCCGTGGAGCAGGATGTACTACCTCAAGCACCTGCCTATGACCTCCGCCACGTGGAGGCAACTCCGTAACCAGGAGCAGGCCGTGCTGGATGGCGCCACAACGGTGTTGGCGGTAACGCCCATCGTCCAGGAAGAGTTCCATGCGCAGACAAAAACACCCGTTGCTATGATTACAAACGGGTACGACGCCGCCGATTTCGCCGGTCCCGCCCCTGAGCCGGACGGCTTCTTCAACATAACCCACACCGGCCTCTTTGCCAAGGACGGCAACCCCGTCAAGTTCTGGAAAGTGCTTGGAGAAATGCCGGAGAAATTCCGTAAGAAACTCAGGATCAGGCTTATCGGCACCGTGGACAAGGAGGTCCTGGAAGCAATATCGGCAAATGGTCTGGCAGATAATGTGGTAAGCCTTGGATACCTGGACCATGCCGCTGCCGTGCGGGAACAAAGGGCTGCGACCATCCTCCTGCTGCCCCTTAGGAACGACCCTCAGTACAGGCCCATCCTTCCGGGAAAGCTGTTCGAATATCTGGCATCGCGTCGTCCCATATTGGGAATCGGCCAGACGGATGGAGCAATGGCCCGCGTGATAAGCGACGCTGCCGCCGGGGAAACCTTTGACTGGGACGATGAAGCCGGAATGCGCCGCTTCCTTGAAAAAGAACCGCGCGCCACGGAAGGAAACATAGAGAAATACACCCGGGAAAACCTCACTGCAGAGCTTGCCCGGCTGCTTGAAAGCATATCGGAATGAAGGATATTTGGAAAAAGATTGCCATAGGCGCAGGCGTAGTGCTGCTGCTCCTGGGCCTGAGCTACGGCTTTGTGCCGCAGGTGCTGCAGGGAAAGATAGTGAACCAGAGCGACATCTCCGGCTACGTTGGTATGTCCCACGAGATGAGCACCTGGAACAAAGAGCACCCGGACGATCCCACTTACTGGACGGACTCCATGTTCGGCGGTATGCCTACAACTGCCATCTCCACCCAGAACGGCGGGGACTACACCCAGCCGTTGTACAGCCTGCTCTTTGCAGGCAAGCGCCCTGCCACTTACCTCTTTGTGGCGCTTCTGGGGGCGTTTTTGCTTATGCTTGCGCTTGGCGTAAGCTGGCCGCTGGCGCTTGGCGGCGCCATAGCCATAGCTTTCTGCAGCTACAATTTCCAGATAATCCAAGTTGGCCACAACACCAAAATGCAGGCAATAGCTCTTATGCCTTGGGTGCTGGCCGCGCTGGTGTTTACGTATAGGTCCAAACGCCCGTGGAAAATCCTCCTTGGCTCCGTTCTCTTTGCCCTGGCCCTCAGCATGCAGATCAAGGCCAACCACCAGCAGATAACATACTACTTGGCCATAATGGTGCTATTGTATGCGCTTGTGGAGCTTATTGCAACAATACGGGACAAATGCTGGAAAAGTTTCATCAAGGCAAGCCTCCTGCTTCTGCTTGTTGGCGGTGCCGGCATTGCAACCAATGTGAACAAATTGCTTCCGCTGGCCAAGTACACGCCGCACACCATGCGCGGCGGCTCTGAGCTTTCAAAGGATGGCGGTAGCGGCTCCAAAGGCCTTGACCTGGAATACGCCACGGCCTGGAGCTACGGCTGGGAAGAGCTTCCCAACCTTATGATTCCGGACTTCAACGGAGGCTCGTCAAGCGGAGCGGTTGATCCGGACAAATCGGAAACCATTAAACTACTGAAGCGTGCCGGCCAGAGGAACCTCCGCGAGACGGCAAAGAGCCTTCCTCTTTACTGGGGCCCTCAGCCGTTTACGGCGGGGCCTATGTATATGGGCGCAATCACCGTTTTCCTCTTCGTCCTGGGCCTCGGCCTGTACAGGAAGCGTGAGAAATGGTGGCTTGTGGCGGCTGTCCTCATTGCCGTCTTTATGGCTGTGGGTAACCATTTCATGGCATTCACGGCGTTCTGCTTCAAGTATCTGCCGCTCTATAACAAGTTCCGCACAGTGTCCATGGCCCTGGTGGTCCTTCAGGTGGCACTGCCGGTATTGGGAATACTGACCCTGGACGGAATTGTCAAGGAGAAATATAACAAGAAAGACGTCCTGAAGGCCCTCTGGTGGGCATTGGGTATTACAGGAGGCTTCTGCCTGCTGTGCTGCCTGGCCCCCGGACTCTTCGGCTCTTTCTCCGGCGCATCGGACGCCCAGATGCAGGACGTTCTGGTGGACGCCCTGGTCAAAGACCGCGTCGCCCTCTTCAGGCACGATGCGTTTGCGTCGCTGCTTCTGATAGTAGCTTCTTCCCTGCTAATCCTTTGGGGCTACAGCAAGAACGGCCGCAAGTGGGTATCGGCCGCGGGAATCAGCGTACTGGTTCTGGTCAATATGTTCGCCGTGGGCAAGCGCTACCTCAACGCAGACCATTTCACTACGCCCAAGGACTTCAACAAGCCCTTCGCCGAGCGCACCGTGGATAAGATTATCCTTGCCGATGAAGACCCGCAGTACCGCGTCCTTGACCTCACCGTGAACGTATTCAACTCGTCGGTCCCCAGCTATCACCACAAGAACATCGGCGGCTATTCCCCGGCCAAGCTCCAGCGCTATCAGGACCTTATCGAGAAGTATCTCTCCGCAGAAATCAACGGCCTTTACAAGGCCCTCTCCGGCGCGGAGACTATTGACGATATCGCCTCCCACATGGCCACTGAGATCCCCGTTCTAAACGCCCTCAACACGCGTTACGTGATAGTAGACCCGGACTTCCCACCCGTCCCCAACGACGCCGCCTTTGGCCCCGCGTGGTTTGTGACGGATTATGTCACGGCCGCCACACCGGACCAGGAAATCGCCCTGCTGGGAGAAGTAGATTTGAGGACAACAGCGGTGCTGATACAGGAGATCCCCGATCAGGTCGGGGATGACGGGAAGGGGATTATAGAAATGACCTCCTACGCCCCTAACCGGCTCAAATACCACTACACGGCACCCTCTGACGCCCTTGCCGTGTTCAGTGAAATCTACTACCCGGACGGCTGGCATGCCACCGTGGACGGCGAACCGCTGGAACTTCTCCGTGCAGACTGGACGCTCCGCGCCGCCCTGCTTCCAGCCGGCGAACACGACGTTGAAATGTACTTCCTTCCGTACAGCTACAAGGTGGGCGCCGCGGTCTCCCGCGCCTCGTCAATACTGCTTATTCTACTGCTTCTTGGCGCCATGGCAGGTGCATATTTCAAAAAATAAGTATATTTGCAGAAATATAGTCAATAACCAAAAACTCAATACCATGAAAAAACTCTTCTTTCTAGTAACCCTCGCCGCGGCACTGCTTTGCAGCTGCAACAAGGACAATGGCGAAAAGAACTTCATCACCTACGGCAAAGACACCGCAGACCTCAACGTGGGCCCCTGCGGCTACATCGCAGAGGACCATCAGGTTGGCGGTCCCGGATATCATTTTGACTCAGATTTCATCCTCAAAGGTGTAAGCGGCCATCTTTTCCTCCATATCTCCGCTTCCTGCAAGGGTAAGAAGGTAGACCTTGGCAAGTACAACGCCTCCTACGCTTTTGACTTCGAAATCAACAGCGACTCTGAGCACGACTATGTCTATGACATCCACCACTACAACACGGAGTACTCCGGCGGCGAGGTGGGCCATTCCACCGTTGGCACCTGGTTCAAGTCCGGTACTATGGAACTCAAGGACGATGGCAAGGTCCTGAGCCTTGACGTAGACGCCACCCTCCAGGACGGCCGCGCCTTCAAGATGAACATTACAACCGACTCAAAGAAGTTTGAATAAACTATGAAAAAGTTATTATTCTTTGCAGCAATCGCTGCCGCGCTGCTTTGCAGCTGCACCACGGATGACGCGTCCAAGAACTCCATAACCTTCGACGGTAAGACGTACACTGATATGGATGTCTATTACAGGATTGAGAACGAACGAATGTTCTGGCTCCTGGTAGAGATTCATTCCGACATTGAAATTTTCGGTTCCGGACAGGCAGATACCCGTAAGGCTATTGGAGAAGATCTTAAAGGCGGCTCTGTTTCCTTCAACAGCGAAACCCTGGAAGGTTGTGGCTATGGCGACCTTCTCTGTATGTACTTCTACGGAGACGGCTATGACTACAATTTTGACCCCGCCAAAGGTACACAGGTCACCAAGAAGCTTGACGACAAGCATTACTCCATTAAAATGGATATGACGGGCTCCGACGGCAAGCCCTTCAAGATGGACGTCGTAGCGGAACTCCAGAAAGACCAGAAAGATCAGTAGTCCACGGACAGCCATCTTTTACAAAACACGCTCGAGTGCAAAAAAGGCTGAAAACGGCCAAAAATGCTCTCGAGCCGTTGTATTTAGGGCGGCTCAGGAGCAAAAATAGCAAAAAAGGGCAAAAGTGCTCGCGAGCGTTTTCAGGCAAAGGGGTTAAAGCAGATAAAAATTGCTATCTTTGTAATCCTATGGCAAAACCCCTGCAAGATACGCCTCTCATAAAGCAATTCTTTGAGGTAAAGGCACAACATCCTGAAGCTTTGTTGCTTTACAGGGTGGGTGACTTTTATGAGAGCTACTCGGACGACGCCGTGACGGCGTCCCGCGTGCTGGGGCTTGTGCTTACCAAGAAATCCAACGGAGACAAGGGCCACGTGGCAATGGCGGGATTCCCGCATCACGCCCTTGAAACATATCTCACCAAACTCATCCGCGCCGGCTACAAGGTTGCCGTGTGCGACCAGCTGGAAGATCCCAAGTTTGCCAAGAAATTGGTCAAGAGGGGTATTACTGAGATTGTTACGCCTGGTATTTCCTTCGGCGAGGGTATGCTGGAGCAGAAGGAGAACAACTTCCTCTGTGGCATCACCGTGGAGAAGGATGTGATTGGCGCGGCATTCCTGGACGTGTCCACCGGACAGTTCCAGGTGGCGCAGGGGTCGCTGGACTTTGTGAACACGCTTGTTGGTTCTCTCTCCCCCAAGGAACTCGTGGTCCAGAGGGGCTATGAAAAAGGCCTCAAGGAGCGCCTGGGAGACTTTTTCTTCACTTCCATCGACGAGTGGGCCTTCGTTTACGAGGCCGCCGTGGAGCGCCTCAAGAAGCAGCTTGGCGTGGATTCCCTCAAGGGCTACGGCGTAGAGAGCTGTCCGCTTGGCGTGTGCTCCGCCGGAGCGCTTTTGGTGTATCTGGAGCAGACCTGCCACAGCGGGCTCAGGAACATATCGTCCATAGGCCGTCTGGACCAGTCCAAGTACGTGTGGATGGACAAGTTCACCCTGCGGAACCTGGAGGTGTTTGCCTCTGCCGGCGGGCCGGAGGGCGTTTCGCTAATCCAGACCATCGACAAAACATCGTCCCCCATGGGCGCAAGGCTTCTCAGGAGCTGGTTGGCGCTGCCGGTGCTGGATCTGAAGGAGCTGGAGGACAGGTACGATATAGTCCAGTTCCTCATGGACAACCAGGAGGCGCTGGAGGAGACCCGCACGGACCTTGGCAAGATGGGCGACATTGAGCGCATCCTTGGCCGAATAGCCAACGGGAAGGCGCTTCCGCGTGAGGTAGTGCAGCTGGGCAGAGCGCTGGAGCTCACCGGGCCGGTAAGGAGCCGCCTGGAAGGGGCGTCGGCACCGCTTGACAAGCTTCTGAAAGGCCTCAAGGGCTGCGAAAAGCTCCTTGCCGATATCCGCAAAACCCTGGCCCAGGAACCGGCGTCGCAGTTGGGGAAGGGCCCTGTCATCGGCCCCGGTGTGGATCCGGAACTGGACAACCTCCGCGAGATTTCCGGCGGCGGAAAGGACTACCTCCTGCGCATGCAGGAAAGGGAGGCGGAGAGGACGGGGATATCGTCTTTAAAGATTGGCTACAACAACGTTTTCGGCTATTATATCGAGGTACGCAATACCTTCCGGGACAAGGTGCCGGCGGAGTGGATCCGGAAACAGACGCTGGTAAATGCGGAAAGATACATCACTGAGGAACTGAAGCAGTACGAGGAGCAGATCCTCACTGCCGAGGACCGCATATATGCAATCGAAGCCCGTATCTACGCGGAACTCATCGGCAAGATCCAGGGGCAGATTCCGGTAATCCAGGTGAACAGCCGCATTCTGGCCAAGCTGGACGTCCTGTGCGGATTTGCCGTGCAGGCGCTGGAGAACGGATACTGCCGCCCGGTCATGGACGATGGTAAAGCCATCGACATAAAGCAGGGCCGCCATCCGGTAATAGAGACCCTGATGCCTCCGGGAGAGAAATACGTTCCCAACGATGTATACCTGGACGCCGAGAAGCAGCAGATAATCATCCTCACCGGCCCCAATATGGCAGGTAAGAGCGCGCTCCTGAGGCAGACGGCGCTGATAGTCCTGATGGCCCAGGCGGGCTCATTTGTGCCGGCAACGTCCGCGCACATCGGTTGGGTAGACAAGATCTTCACCCGCGTGGGCGCCACGGACAACATCTCCCGCGGCGAGTCCACCTTCATGGTGGAAATGCTGGAGACGGCCATGATCCTGAACAACCTTTCCGGCCGCTCCCTGGTACTTCTGGACGAGATTGGCCGCGGCACGTCCACCTACGACGGCATGTCAATAGCCCGCGGCATTGTGGAATTCATACACGAGTACGGCAAGGGCGCAAAGACCCTTTTCGCCACCCATTACCACGAGCTCAATGACCTGGAGGGCATCTTCCCGCGCGTGAAGAACTATCACGTTGCCGTGAAGGAGGTGGGCAAGGAAGTGATATTCCTGCGCACTTTGAAGGAAGGCGGCACGGCCCACAGCTTCGGTATTCACGTGGCCAGGATGGCCGGCATGCCAAAGCAGGTCCTGGACAGCGCAGAACGCACCCTCAAGGCCCTTGAGAACAGCCAGACGCTTGAACGCGTGGGCGCCCTCACGCCCGTAAAGCCCCACACCGTAAAGGAAGGCCGCGTAGAAAGCGACGGCTCCCTCCAGCTCTCCATGTTCCAGCTTGACGATCCGCTCCTGGAGTCGTTAAGGGACCGCCTCAAAGGCACGGACCTCAACAACATTACCCCACTGCAGGCCTTCGACCTGCTGAGGGGCATGAAAGAGGAGCTGGGGCTGTGATCCTTTACAGCACCAGGTTGGTAATAAACACCACCAGGATTCCCAGCGGGGCTACATACCTCATAAGGAAGTAAACCACGTTGAATATACCAACGTTGACGGTACCGTTGTTGGTGAACTCGTCGCGGACATCGGCCTTGGACATGTACCAGCCAACGAACAGGGTAAACATGAGGCCACCGAACGGGAGGAGCCAGTCACTGCAGAGCTTGTCCATGCAGTCGAAGATGGTGAGCCCAAAGAGCTTGGCATTGGCCAGCGGGCCGAAGGAAAGGCTGCAGAAAATGCCCAGGATCCAGCCCAGGAGCGTGATGATGACGGTGCTCTTGACGCGTCCCATTCCTTTTTCCTCAACGAGATACGCAACGCCCACTTCCAGCACGGAGATGGAGGAAGTAAGGGCTGCCATGAGGATGGTAAGGAAGAAGACTATGCTCACAATTGCGCCAATCCAGGTGGGCATCTGGCTGAAGATGTAAGGCAGGGTGTCAAAGACAAGGCCAGGGCCCTCGCCGGGCTGGATGCCTGCGGAGAATACTGCGGGCATTACGGCAAAACCGGCCAGGAGGGCGAATCCCAGGTCTGCAAAGGCGGTTCCCACTCCGGAAGTAAGGATGTTCTCGTTCTCAGGGGCATAGGAGGCATAAGTGAGGATGGTTCCCATTCCAAGGGACATTGAGAAAAATGCCTGTCCCATTGCTGCGGCAACCACGCCGGCGTCTATCTTTGAGAAATCAGGCTTTACCAAATAACGGACGCCTTCTGACGAACCTGGCAGGGTGAGTCCGAAGATAACTATGGCTACAATTAGTACAAACAGCGTGGGCATGCAGAACTTGGTGAACTTCTCTATGCCGTTCTTCACGCCAAGGAGAATGATCACGGCCGTTGCCACAATGAAGAGAGTAAACGCAATAAGCGGCTCCCAGGTGGAGCTGATGAAGCCGGGGAAGAGCCCCGCAGTGTCATGCGTGAAGCGCAGTGTGCAGGCTTTCCATAGGTAGTCTATGGACCAGCCGCCAACCACGCTATAGTAGCCCAGAATAAGGAGCGGGGTAATTACCGTGAGCAGTCCCAGCCACTTCCAGGGCGTGCCGGGAGCCAGTTTTTTCATAGCTCCGAACGTGCTAAGGCGCGTGCGGCGGCCTATGATGCTCTCTGCCATGAATATGGGCAGTACCAGCACAAAGCAGGACACCAGATACACAATGATGAACGCCGCACCCCCGTTCTGGCCCACCAGATAAGGGAATCTCCAGATATTGCCAAGGCCTATGGCGCTTCCGGCCATTGCCAGAATCAGCGCCAGCCTGCTGCCGAAATTCTCTCTTTTATTCATCCTTCCGCTTATACACTACGAATTCAAATTCAAAACCGGTTTCCGGGTCCGTGTGGGTCTCGGAAACGCTTTCCTTCTCCCAGAGCTCGGGGTCAATCTCCGGGAAGAAGGCATCGGCATCTTCAACCACCGTGTGGACGTGGGTGATGTACAGACGGTCCATCCAGGGAAGGGCGGCCCTGTACACCGATGCGCCGCCTATGATGAAGCATTTATCGGCCCCGGTGAGCTCCGCCTCGGAGAACGCTTCCGCGAAGGAATAGACGCTCACAACATCTGCGTCGATGGGCTCCCAGCCAAGGTTAAGGACGATGTTCTTCCGTCCGGGAAGGGGCCTGCCTATGGAGAAATACGTGGCCCGACCCATGATTACCGGGTAACCGCGGGTGGTCCTTTTGAAGTACTTGAGGTCCTCTGAGATATGCCAGGGCAGGGAATTCTTTACGCCGATTCCGTAGTTGTCGGCAACCGCCACTATCAAACACTTTTGCATCATACGGCAACGGGGGCTTTTATTGCGGGCCAGGGGTCGTAGCCTTCAAGGGTAAAGTCCTCGTACTTGAAGTCGAAGACGGACTTCACGTCCGGGTTCAGCTTCATCACCGGGAGCTTTCTGGGCTCGCGGGAAAGCTGAAGGGCCACCTGGTCGAAATGGTTCTTGTAGATATGCGTATCGCCTGTTGTGTGAACGAACTCTCCGGGCTGGAGGCCACATTCCTGGGCGATCATCATGGTAAGGAGGGCGTATGAAGCAATGTTGAACGGTACGCCAAGGAACACGTCCGCGCTGCGCTGGTACAGCTGGCAGGAGAGCTTGCCGTCCGCCACGTAGAACTGGAACAGGCAGTGGCAGGGCGGAAGGGCCATATTGTCCACCTCTCCGGGGTTCCAGGCCGTTACAAGCATGCGGCGGGAATCCGGATTGCGCTTGATGGTTTCTATCACCTGCGACAGCTGGTCTATGGTGCGCCCGTCCGGTGCGGGCCAGGAGCGCCACTGGTGGCCGTAGACCGGGCCCAGGTTGCCATCGGCATCCGCCCACTCGTCCCAAATAGTTACGCCGTGGTCCTTCAGATACTTGATGTTTGTATCTCCGGAAATGAACCACAGGAGCTCGTAGATGATGGACTTCAGGTGGACTTTCTTGGTGGTGAGGAGAGGGAAACCGTCGGCCAGGTTGAACCGCATCTGGTAACCGAAAACGCTCTGCGTCCCGGTGCCCGTGCGGTCCTCTTTCATGACGCCGTTTTCCCTTATATGTCTTAACAGATCCAAATATTGCTTCATAGTCGCAAATTTAGGAATTTTAATTAACTTTGTAAAGACCAATAACCATTCACGCCATGATAGAAAAGAAACTTTGGGGCACATCGCCCGACGGAAAGGAAATCTTCCTCTATACCCTTACAAACGCCTCCGGCGCATATGTAAAGCTCTGCAACGTTGGAGCCGCCATCGTTTCTATTGTGGTTCCGGACAAGGAGGGCAAGTTGGACGATGTTGTCATGGGCTACAAAACCGCCATGGACTATGTAACGGAAGGCCCCTGCTCCGGCAAGGTTCCCGGCCGTTATGCCAATCGCATCGCCAAGGGCAAGTTTACCCTTGACGGCGTAGAATACACCCTCCCCATCAACAACGGCCCCAACCACCTTCACGGCGGCCCCGCCGGCTTCCACAAGCAGGTTTGGGACAGCCGCATAGAAGGTGATGCCGTTGAGTTTATGTACTTCGCCCAGGACGGCGAGGCCGGCTATCCCGGCAACCTCAAGGCCGTTGCTCATTACACCTGGGGAGAAGACAATTCTCTCAAGCTCGTCCTTACTGCAGAAACGGACAAGCCCACGGTTGTGAACCTTACAAATCACGTATATTTCAACCTTGACGGAGAAGGCTCAGGTACTGTCCTGAACCATAAACTGGAACTCAACGCGTCGCAGTATCTTCCTACTGACGAGACACTTATCCCGCTGGGAGAGCCTGCGGACGTTGCCGGAACCCCCATGGACTTTGTTGAGGCAAAGCCCCTTGGTCAGGACATCAAGGCAGACTTCCCGGCTCTCAAATATGGCAAGGGTTACGACAACTGCTATCTGATTGACGGCTACATTCCCGGCCAGCTTTCAACGGCCGCAGACCTCTGGGCTGCCAAGAGCGGCCGCCACCTGGAGGTCCTCACCACCCAGCCCGCCGTCCAGATCTACACCGGCAACTGGCTCAAAGGTTGCCCTGAGGGCAAATCCGGCCACGCGTATCAGGATTATGATGCCGTTGCCATCGAATGCCAGCACGCCCCGGACTCCCCCAACCACCCGGAGTACCCCTCAACGGTCCTGAGGCCCGGCGAGGTCTTCGAAGAGGCCATCATCTTTGCCTTTGACGCGTAGGAGGACGCTGTTTCCCGAGACACACAGCAATGCCCTGCGCAATCGCAACGGGCTGACTGCCAATTAATTAACGCTTTTCACCCCGGCTTTTTTACCGGGGTGGAAATGTTTAAGGCATTATGGTTCAAGATCTTACAATTGCGCTTTTTCCGGAGGGATATGCAGGTAGCACATCAGTTGTCGTCTTGTTGCCGGGGTCTTACCGTGCAGGAATCCCAATAGTTCCCTTTTACGCGCTATTGGCATGGAGATAATTTCGTGGGGATCTTTGATATAGCCGTTCTTTTGCAGAAGGCTCGAAATCTTGGCATACACATCATCCCGGCGGCCATGGAACTCTTCTTTAATGTCGTGCTCGCTCCCGGTGGTAGAGTGGATTGCAAGAAGCATGTCCTGAAAAGACCTGAAATGGCGCAGCGATTCTTGGTAATCTATCACGGAATATGTGGTTATGGAATAATCCACAAGCTGTCTACGTTCTTTGTTGTTCAAGGTTTTGAAGATGCTTTTCAACATGGTGTAACTCAAAGGCTTTCCGCAGTTATGCCTTGAGGCAACAAGAGATAAAGCCTTTTTCATAGCACCGGACGCATTGCGTTTTATGACAGGTTCCGAAAACGGCCAGCAGCGCTCTGCGTAGGCAAGGAAATTCCAGCGATAATCTTCCGCCACAGCAGTCAGTTTTCTTTCAACAGGATTGTTGTCAACATAAATAAGATTGGTCCTTATCTTTTTTTCTTCGGTTTTAGCAGCATTCCCGTAAGGAGACTGAAACAGAGGCCCCCGCCTGTTACACCTTTTGTTGAATGCCGTAGAATAATCACGTGTGACTTCGCACATAAAAGCGGACAAGTCCTCCTCGTGACTGAAAATCACGCTAAAGTGAAAATGGTCCGGCATTATGCACACTTTTACAAGTTTTACCTTGTGCCTGTTGGCGGCCACACACACAATGGTAAAAAACACCAAACAATCTATAGTGGTGTAAAAAGCCAGGAATCCATATATGGTTCTCTGGTAGCAATGATTGACTACGCCTTCTAGGCGGATTCTTTTTTGGGTCATGGGCGGCACTATTAGCGCGCACCATAATGACAATCTCTTTTCAGCAAAGGTCGCACAGAAAAAACGAAAAAACAAATCTATTTATCCTCGCAAACGTAACTAATTATCAAATAGCCTATTAACGCTTTCCACCCCGGCGTTTTAACCGGGGTGAAAAGTGTTAAAATACTATAAATGAATAGATTATAATTGCGCTTCCGGGGCTGGGCGTGGCGCTACAGCTGCGCCAGGGCATCCAGGGCCACGTTTTCGGGGGCGTCTTTCAGGAGGACGGTTTTGTCCTTGTCAAGGAGGTAGATTGACGGGACGGCGCGGACGTCGTAGAGGTGGTCCTGGCGGATCACGTAGTCAGGGTCATAGCCGTTTATCCAGTTTTTGGGATAGGAGGCTATGCGCTGCTTCCAGACATCTATTTCCTGGTCGATATAGATATCCACAACTTTAAGCCGGCCGGAGGCCTCCAGGGCGGAGATTTCCGGGATGGAGGACATGTTTTCCATAAGTTCGCGGCAGGCGGTGCAGTCCGGGTTGCCGAACACCAGAAGCACGTATTCCGCCTTCACGGAGTGGAGGGTACGGGTGCGGCCGGAGGTGTCCACAAAGCGGAAATCCGCGGCGATGGTTCCGGGAAGGTTCAGCGCGCAGAGGCGGGCGTCCCAGGCGTAGCCGGGTTTGAGATCGTCCTTAACAAGGGGGGACGATGACAGTGCCTGCACGAAGGGCAGATACAGGGCCTCATTGCGGACGGGAGAGTTGGGGTCCCAGAGGTATCGGCTTGTAAGTTCTACCATGGGGTCAAACATGCCCGGGGCCTTTTCCAGGTTGGCGTACAGCGCACGCACGGCCTTTTGCCCCATGGGAATGGGAACTTGCTGCAGGAGGGTGGCGAAAACGCCCATCTGGCTCTCTACATCGGCCTTTTTAACCCCCCCTATGGTGAGGGAATCCGTGGGCTGGTCCACCTTGACAAAGGCGTCCCAGAAATGAAGGACGATGTATTCCAGCCTCTCCTCCGCCGTCTCCATCATAACCGGGGCCTCTACCCTGGGGAAAGCGCGGGACGACGGCTGCTGGACCTTTTGCCCGCGGCGCGGTCCGCAGGCCACCGTTACCGTTATTATAGCTAACGCTAGTAGATACTTTCTCATACAATTCCAAAGTTAGGGAAAAAAAGCTAAATTTGTGTCCTATATGAGAAAAACCGTACTGTCGGCAGTCTTATTCCTGCTAGCCATATCAAGCGCAAAGGCCCAGTTCTATACACAGGGGTCGGACCCCGGCTACCTCAACTGGTACAGTACGGAAACTCCTTATTACAAGATTATCTACCCTCAGGGGGCGGATTCCCTGGCCCGCGTGTACGGGCGCCTTCTGGAGCAGTTCAGGGTGCCCACAGGGCATTCCATTGGCATAACGCCCAGCGACGGGCAGCGCGCAAAGATGCCCGTGGTGCTGCACACGCACAACATGTACGCAAACGGTTCCGTGGCCTGGGCGCCCCGGAGAATGGACCTGTTTACCGCCCCGGAACCATATGGCTCAGACCCCACGCCGTGGGAGATACAGCTTGTTTCCCATGAGCCGCGCCACCAGGCGCAGCTGCAATTTGGCTACGAGAAGGGCTTCAAGATAGGGTCCTGGCTTTTTGGCGAGGGTTGGAACCCTGTTCTTTGGGCATTGTACCTTGACGGGCCGCTTGGAGAAGGAGACGCCGTGGCCGCGGAAACCGGCCTGGCTGCTGGCACCAGAGCCCGTACGGCCGACTTCCTCAATTACTACAGGGTAGCATACGACCAGGGACAATTCCGCACCTGGAACCGCTGGCGCTTCGGTTCCTTCAAGTATTACGCACCGGATTACTATACCATAGGCTACATGACCGTGGCCGGAGAGCGCGTATTCGGAGATCGTCCCATGGCGCTCCGGGAGCTTCTGGACTATAACCACAAAAAGCCATGGCGCATTGCTCCATACAGCTTCAAGGCCGGTAAGAACTTCCGGAATTATGCAGAGAAGTTCAATGCGCTCTGGCAGGAGGAAGATGCCGCCCGTGCGCCTTTCATGCCTTGGGAAAGAATCAGCAAAAAAGAAGCTTTCCCCGTGGAGTATTCTTCTGTTATTTCCTTGAACGGAGATATTTACGCGCTCAGGAGCGGCAACACGCACGCAACGGAGATGGTCCGGTACTCCGGCGGAGACTGGGAAAAGGTGATGCCTTTTGCCTCGCACGCCTCTTCCCTGTTCCCGGAACCGGCGACCGGCCGCATTTACTGGAGCGAAACCATCCCGCACCCGCGCTGGGAACTGGACGGAAAATCTATAATCCGATACTACGACACAAGGGCCCAGAAAGTCTTTGACCTTACCTCTAAAGGGCGTCTCTACAACCCTCAGCCGTCTCCGGACGGGATGCGCGTAGCGACGGCGGAATACCCCGTGGAGGGCGGTTCTGCGGCCGTTGTCCTCAACGTCCTTAACGGAGACGTCCTCTTCCGCGCCCCGGCGCCTCCCGGCGTGCAGGCAACGGAATTCGGCTGGATTGGGAACACTCTGTTCGCCCTTGCCGTCCAGGACGGAGGATATGCCGTTTATACCGTCTCACAAAGCGGAGAATGGGACCTGACGGTTGCCCCCATGCAGGCAAAGGTGGTGAACATGGGCTACGGGGACGACTTTCTGGAGTGGGTCTCCGACGCCACGGGCGTGAACGAGTTGTACCGGTTCTATCCCGCAGAAAACCGCCTCACAAGGATAACCAACACTCGCTACGGCGCAACTGACTTCTGCGAGGAAGGGGATTACCTGTATTATATTACCCAGGCCCTTGACGGCCGCCCGGTAATGCGCACTCCGGTGAGTGAGCTTCCCATTGCGCCGGCATCGGTCCTGGACCATCATGAATATACCGTAGAAAACGCCCTCACGGCACAGGAAAACGCCATGGGAGGCGTAGACATGACCACCACCGTGGAGTTCACGGAACCCGTCCGCTACCGTAAGCTCCTCCACCCCCTCAAGTTCCACACCTGGCTGCCCCTCTACGTCAATTACGACGCCATAGAGAACGAGTCCTTCGACCTTTCCTATGACAACGTTTCCCCCGGCCTTACCGCCTTCTTCCAGAACGATCTTGGAACCGTTTCTGGCGCCGTGGGCTATTCCCTGCATCCGGATTCGGACAGGGACAAGGCTTGGAGAAACTCCCTCCACGCCAAACTCACGTACACCGGCCTGTTCCCCGTATTCGAGGCCACTCTTGACTTTGGGGACTATGCCGCCAGGCTGTATAGGATGGGTGAGTACGATATCTGGGGCCGCACCGCCAGGGCCCTCTCCGGCGGCCTCCGGGACGTCCCGTCCTTTGTGGCATCGTTAAAGGCTTATGTCCCCATGAGCTTCAGGAAAGGCGGATTCCTGTATGGCTTTACGCCCCAGTTAAGGTACACCGTATCCAACAACCTCTACAGTACGGCGGTCGTAAAATACAAGATTCCCACGGGAATATTCGAAGAGCTTCCCGCGCATTACAGTTTTGTTGGCTTTGGAGAAGGGCCCAGCATCTTCCTTCACAGCGCCTCAGCGTCGCTCAGGGGCTATTTCATGCTCCCCAGACCTCACAGCAGGGTCTATCCTAAATTAGGTATAGGCGCGGAAATAGGCGCAATCGTCCGTCCCGGACTCATGGACTACTTTACGCCCGTCACATACGGCTATCTGTATGGTTACCTGCCCGGCCTTTACCAGACACACGGCCTCAGGCTCACCGCCATGATTCAGCAGCAGATGAAGGATTCGTACTTTGTGGACGGTACGCTGGACTGCCTTCCCCGCGGCTTCGACTACAGCGTAGCCAGCACCGTTGCCAACGCCAATACCAGCCACTGGAGAGTCACGGCCGATTACGCTATCCCCTTCTCCTTCGGAGACCTATCCCTGATGCCCATAACCTACATCAGGAACTTCGTCCTAACGCCGCACTTTGACTATACCGGCCTTGCGGAGGGCAATCTATGGAGCGCCGGAGTGGACTTCGCCGCTGAACTGGGCTACATGGTCCTGGTAGCCGCAGATGCCACCCTGGGCGTCACCTTCTCCGCCCTTGGCGGCACCTGGTTCGGCCAGTCCGGCCAAAAAGACACCTGGTACCTCGGTCCGGTATTCAGCATGTCCTTCTAGCGGAAAAATGCGTTAACCCATTCTGCATTGATTTCTGCAAATCCCGCCGCAGGGGCTATGCCCGGATTGCGGGAGAGGATACCGGAGGCATCTTCATACACGTTGAAGCCAACGTTTATTACGTTCATTGTCCCGTTAAGGGGAAAGGCCATCACAAGGTCGTGATCCGCGCCTTCCAGGCGGAGAAATTTGAGGGGCGCATCTGCCGCCTCGGGGTTCTTGGAGGCAAGTTCATGGCGGGTTACCCACTTGCAAACTTCCATTACGGTGTCTTCCAGGCCGGCGTCCGCAATGCATACCTTTTCTATGAGCTCCCCGGCTTCTTTTACGCGCCTCAAAGTGTATCCCGGCAGGTCTTTCACAGCGTCTGCAACCGCAGCGGGCGGTTCATAACCGTCCGGCAGCAGCCAAACCATGAGCTTTGCGGCGGGGTCATGGTACAGCGTGTTGTACTTGAGAAGATTACGCGTGCCGCAGTACGGGCATTCAGCCACGAATAAAGAGCCGTCTCTGACCCGCTCCTTGAGCTGCGGATCAGAGGCGACGTTTATGCTCTGATAGCTGGCGGCCTCAAAGGCCGAGCCGCATTTTGTGCAGATTACATCCATTAAAGTTTGCGGGCGCCGTCACTTATCACGACGTCATATATCTTTGGTGCGTGACCGAACTTGGCCTGGAACTGCTCCTTGGCGGCGGCGATGAAGCCGTCGTATAGTCCTTCCTTCACGAGGTTGATGGTGCATCCGCCAAAGCCTCCGCCCATTACGCGGGAGCCGGTGACGTCCATCTTGCGGGCAAGTTTGTTCAGGAAATCGAGCTCTTCGCAGGACACTTCATAGAGGCGGCTGAGGCCGAAGTGGGTCTGGTACATCATCTCGCCTACGGTCTCATAGTCGTCCCTTTCAAGGGCGTCGCACACGTCAAGAACCCTCTGGACCTCTCCTATCACATATTCTGCGCGGAGGAAGTCTTCCTGGGGGATTTCTTCGCGGACTTCGTCCAGCCAGAGACGTTTGGCGTCTGAAAGGAATTCTACCTCAGGGTGATTCTTGCGGATTGCTGCGGCCGCATTCTCACAGGAGGCGCGGCGCTTGTTATATGCGCTGGAGGCCAGCTCATGCTTTACGCAAGAATCTATGAGAACCAGCTTGTAGCCCTTGGGGTGGAAGGGGAAGTATTTATATTCCAGGGTTTTGCAGTTGAGGCGAATAAGGGCGCCCTCCTTGCCGAAGACCGATGCGAACTGGTCCATTATGCCGCACTTTACGCCGCAGTAGTTGTGCTCCGTGCTCTGGCCAATCTTGGCAAGCTCGAACTTGTCTATATTGTTGCCGAAGATATCGTTGAGGGCAAAGGCGAAGCAGCTTTCCAGGGCTGCGGAGGAGCTGAGGCCGGCGCCAAGCGGAACGTCTCCGGCAAACACGGCGTTGAAGCCTTCCACCTTGCCGCCGCGCTTGATGGTTTCGCGGCAGACGCCGAAGATATATCTTGCCCAGGCCTTTTCAGGGGCATCCTTTTCCTCCAGACCAAACTCACAAAGCTCGTTGTAGTCCAGCGAGAAGACCTTTACCTTAGGCGTGCCGTTCACCTTGATTGCGGCCATGATTCCGCAGTCTATTGCGCCGGGGAATACATATCCGCCGTTATAGTCTGTGTGCTCGCCTATGAGGTTGATGCGGCCTGCAGATGCATAAAGAACGCCCTCTTCTCCGAAAAGGGATTTGAACTTTTCCTGGATTTTCTGTTTCATATTATAAGGTTATTAGTTTTCTATCATACAAATATAACAATTATTTCACGTCCAGCCAAACCGGGCAGTGGTCCGACACCCCGCCCAGATACCGCGGCCCGGAATACGTCCTCAGGGGCTTCTGTCCGGCACCGTCGTCCTTCAGTAAAAACGGCACCCGGAGTATGCTCATGCGGGACTGCACCAGGGAATCGGACACGAAGAAAAGGTCGATGAGTTCCCATCGTCCGTCGTACTTGATAGTCCCTTCCCCTCTACGGTGAAACGGCAGCGCAAGGTTCTTCAGGGGCAGCTGTGAATACGCCTCCGCGTCCGGGGTGTCGTTGAAATCCCCCGTGGCAACGACCCTTACCACGCCGGTGTTCAGCAGGGAATCCGCCAGCGCCGCCAACCTGTCTACCGCCCTTTTCCTACGGGGTTCCGACGCCGCACCGCCATACTTTGACGGATGATGGTTCACCAGCACCGCCAGGTCTCCCCCGGGGCCCGTGAAATGAGCCATAAGGATATCCCTGGTGGCCATTACGGAGGAATCGGCCTCATACAAATGGCAGGGCCTGGCGTCCAGAAGCTTCAGCCGGGACCGCCGGTAAAGCAGGGCCACGTCTATCCCGCGCGGATCCGGGGAATCGTAATGGACCATGGTGTAATCTGTCTTGCGCAGCGCCGTCCCCTGCAGAAGCCTCCGGAGCACGAACCCGTTCTCCACCTCTGCAAAGCCCACAACGTCCGGAAGGCCGCCCTTCTTCCCGCCGGCCCAGAGTATTGTCTTGGCTACGGCATTGCACTTTGCGTTGAACCGTTTCCGTGTCCACCGCTTGGGCCCCCGGGAGGAGAATTCCGCATCGGAGACGCTTGTGGAGTCGTTTCTGTAGTCAAAGAAGTTCTCCAGGTTCCAGAACATGACCCTCTCCTGCGCCGCCGCCACGGAGCCCGCAAACAATAATAATAGCACCCATCTTTTCATGACGGGTGCTAATATATGATAAAAAAACTGGAATATTGACGCAGGTCCGGAAAAGATGAGATTCCCGGAACAAGTCCGAGAATGACGGGACTAGACGTTGAACAGGAAGTGCATGATGTCGCCGTCCTGGACAACGTAGTCCTTGCCTTCGATTCCCATTTTGCCGGCGGCACGGACGGCGGCTTCCGTCTTGTACTGCACGAAATCATCGTACTTGATGACCTCCGCGCGGATGAAGCCGCGTTCGAAGTCCGTGTGGATAACACCGGCGGCGCGGGGAGCTTTGTCTCCGGCCACGATGGTCCATGCGCGGCATTCGTCGGCACCGGCGGTGAAGAAGGTCCTGAGGCCCAGGAGGCGGTATGCACTCTGGATGAGGCGGACTACGCCGGACTCCTCCAGACCCATTTCCTCCAGGAACATCTGACGGTCTTCGTACTCCTCAATCTCGGCAATCTCGGCCTCCGTCTTGGCGGCTATGACCAGGATGTTTTCCGGGCCCACGGCTGCACGTACGGCGTCTACATAGGCGTTTCCGCTTGCAGCCGATGCCTCGTCCACGTTGCACACGTACATCACGGGCTTATTGGTAAGGAGATACAGGTCTTTGGCCATCTGTTCTTCCTCTGCGTTCTCCGGGACCACCTCGCGGCAGTTCTTGCCCTGGAGGAGTACCTCGCGGTAACGCAGAAGCAGGGCCAGAAGTTTCTTAGCCTCTTTATCCCCGCCCGTGGTGGCCATCTTCTCCACCTTCTTGATGCGGTTTTCAACCGTCTCAAGGTCTTTGATCTGGAGTTCGGTGTCCACTACCTCCTTGTCCCTCACGGGATCCACAGAGCCGTCTACATGGACGATATTGCCGTCGTCAAAGCAGCGCAGCACGTGAAGGATGGCGTCGCATTCGCGGATGTTTGCAAGGAACTGGTTGCCCAGGCCTTCTCCCTTAGAAGCGCCTTTCACAAGGCCTGCAATGTCCACTATTTCCACCGTGGCGGGAATGGTGCGCTTGGGCTGGCAAATCTCCGTGAGCACCTCCAGGCGCTTGTCCGGCACGTTTGTGGAGCCCACGTTGGGGTCGATGGTGCAGAACGGGAAGTTTGCGCTCTGCGCCTTCCCGCTGCTTATGCAATTAAACAAAGTAGACTTGCCCACATTGGGCAAGCCTACTATACCACATTTAAGACTCATAGGTCATCTACTAATAGAAACGTGCCCTGTTGTCCTTCACGGTCTTGTCTGTCATGACGGGAAGGAGCATCTGCTGGTGGTACTGGTCGATGCGGGCCTGTGCGGCCAGAGCATCGTCCTCAGTGTAGTAGGCGCCGGTCTCGCGGCCGTTCACCTTGAACACATAGGTACCCATGATGCCTGCGACGGGACCTGAAATCTCACCCTCCTTGGCAGCTGCAACTGCACCTACGAATGCAGGCTCAGTGGTGGCTGCGGAGTTGGTGGAGAAGGTGACGTCGGTGAGTTCGCTAACGGTGGTTCCAAGCTTTTCTGCGATTTCCTCCATGGAGGTGAGGCCTGCTATCTGGGCAGCAACCTCTTCGCAGCGCTTGGCGCTGTACTTCTCACGGTAGAGCTGGTTCTGGATCTGGTCCTTTACCTCATCCACGGTGGCAAAACCTTCCTTGTGAGCGTCCTTGACGGCCACCACGAAGAAGTAGTTGTTGTCCACAGTGATGATGCCTGAAGCCTTTCCGGGCTTGTTGTCGAAGGCCCAGCGGGTAACTTCCTTGGCGTGGCTGATGGAACCGTAGGTATCAGTACCCTCGTTGATGGTCATGCTACGGGAATAGGTTCCGGTGGTGTCGCAAGCGGCCTTGTAGTTTGCATACTTGCCGTCGGCACGGACTGCCAGGAGGTTAGCCTTGTTGTAGATAGTTGAATAAGTCTCCTTGCTGGGAAGGGTGGCCTTCTCGAAGACGGCTACCTTCTTCTTTGCAACTGGTTTGGTTGTTTTCACAACCTCCACGATGTGGGTGCCGTACTGGCTGGTGAGGATGTAGGGCTTGCCCACAGCTGCGGTAAGGACGGACTCGAAACCGGGAATCATGGAATTCTGGGTCATCCATCCAAGGGTGCCGAAGCTGCCGTCGAACGCATTGTTGCGGTCTACGGAATTCTCCTCTGCCAGGGCGGCGAAGTTGTTCTTGTTCACGAGTTTCAGGAGGCTGTCCGCGGTGTGGCGGGCGCTTGCTCCCTGGAACATGATGTGACGGACGTAAACGGAATCAGGAATGTTGCTGAGCTCCATGATGCGTGCTGCATAGAAGCTGTTTCCGGAACGGTAAACGGGAGAGGTGCCGGCCTTATTTGCGGAAACGAAGGCGTCCACGTCACGGTTTACGCTGCGGAGTTCACCGTCTTTGTACCAGTGGTCCTGCCACTGACGGTCAGAGTTGCGCTGAAGGAATGCGCGGACGTTGTCCGTGGAAGCGAACTCGTCGTAAGCGGCGGCGAAATCAACGTTCTGGGCCTCGATGTCAGCGGCGGAAGGGGTAACCTCAAACACTGCGTATTCGATGTCCCTGGTGGCCTGCTGACGGAAGTTGTCCTTATGGTCGTTGTAGAACTTCTTGATCTCGGAAGAAGAAACCACGATGGCGGAATCCTGAGGGAAGTAGGTGTTGGGAGCCATCACGAAGCTTACGCTTGCGGTGGTGTTGTTCTCTGCAACGGCCTTCTTCTGCTCAAGGCTGTTCACGAAGGAAGCGGCGGAGAAGAGGTTTCCGTACTTCTCGGAATAACGGTTGTTGCGGACGTTGTTCTGGAGATAGTTGCGGATAAGAAGCATGCGGCCGGTTTCGTCGGCGCTTGCCTGCTCCATGAAATCACGGACCAGTTCAGGGGAGAAGTTGCCGTCCTGATCGTAGAAAAGACCGGAGGAAGCAACTACCGGTGAAGGATTCTCACTTACGAAGAGATCTACCTCTTCCTGCTTGCCAACGTTGATGCCGGCCTTGCGGATTGTGGGAATTACCAGGTGTTCCTGAAGGAGGTTCTGCCATGCTATTTCACGGTTCTGCTTCTGTGCCTGCTCCGAGGATGCGGATGTGCCGGTCATGAGTTCGCGGACATCGGCCATCTTCTTGGCTTCCTGCTCGAAGTCGGTGTAGGTGATGCGTTTACCATTGATTTTGCCGACATCGTACTTGGTAGAAGCTGACTGTATAGTCTGGATGATGTCGGACGGGTTTACAAGGAAGAGTAACAGACCGAAGGCAATGATGAGCGATGCACCAATGCCGAATTTAGTTCTGATGGTCTCAAGAGCTGCCATTGTGTTATATTTTTAATTTTTATCTATTTTTTTCGCATAAGGGCTGCAAAGGTAGTGATTTTCTTCCAAATAACCACTATTTTTTTAACATCGGGCCTATAAAATTGACCGAATCAATCTGCACCGGCGGATTATCTTCATCTTCGATGAGGAATTCCGTGTCGAAGGGATGCATGAGAATGGCGTTGCGGGCCATCTCGTCAGAGCGCATCCCGTAACCCTGCATGAGGCCGGACGGAGAGTGCATCCTGACGTAGCAGTCCGTCCAGATTTCATGTTTCACGCTGTCCCAGTACAGGGTGTCCGTCTCCATGGTCTCTTTCTTGACGATATTCTTTACGACCACGTTTCCGAACGCCGACCACAGTTCTCCCCCGGTTTTACGATGTTTTGCCTGGTCCGACACTATGGTTGTTTCCAGAAGGCCGGTTTCACCATATGCGAAAACCTTTATCCCTTTCGGGAAAAGGTCATAAGAGACGGTATCGTGCTCGTAAACCTCCATCCTGGGGGCCTCCACCCTCATTTTCAGGCGGCCGTTTTCAGACTGGACGAAGAACATGGAATCTACCGTCTGGAGCGGAATCCTGTCAAGGTCCAGCTTCTCCGCCTCGGAAAGATTTCCCTTGCACGAATAAACGACGAAAGCAACCGCCGCGGCGGTTGCAATCATCTTAAATATGTTTCTTGGAGTCACTACCTGCTTACACGTACGGTTGTGGTAGCGGTGAGACCGCCGCAGGATACGGTGTAGCTCTGGCCGGCGGTGAGGTCGTACATGAAGATCTCGCTGGCCTCGGGATAATACCTGGCAACTCCGGCGATGGAAGATGCTACATCATCTGCGAGGGAAGGATCGGCGGTACGGGCCTTCTGGAAGTAGTCCGTAGCAGCCCAGAAGCGAGCGTACTTCTCTACGTCACCGGAGCAGGTTGCACCGGCCCAGAGGTTACCCAGGATCATATATGCCTTTCCGGCAAATCCGTAGTCCAGGTCAACTGCCTTGCGGGCGGCGTCGGCAGCCTTTGAGCGGAGGTTGTTCTTGTATGCGAACAGGGCAAGCTCATAGTAGTACTGGGCGTCGGTTGCGGGGTCTGAATCGGCAGAAGCGATGGCTTCCTCGATGTAGCGGCCGGCATCGGCGACATTGCCGCGGGCGCTGTTCAGGCGGAACAGGGCGTATGCGCTGCGGTACGAAGGATCCAGCTTGTACATGGAGGTGACGGCCTTCAGGTACAGGTCGTTGGAGGCGCAGTCGTCGGCGTTGTTCATGAGCTTGACGATGTTGGAGACCAGGGCAAGGTTGTTGGGATCGGCCTCATAGCGGGGGCCGAAGATTGCGATGAGGTTCTCGCAGGAAGCGACCTTGGAGTCTGCGAAGATGGACTCGATGGTGGCCTTTGCCTTGGCGTTGTCCTCTACCTCGGCGTCGCTCTTGGCCTCTGCGGCGGCGATGTTTCCGCTCACCTTGTCATAAAGGGCGATGACGTCGTCGGCGCTGAGCTTGTTCTCACGATAAAGGGCTATGCCGCTCTGGAGAAGGTTCACCAGGAGGGAGCCGCTGGACTTGGAGCCAAGCTCGTCCACGATGACGGAAAGGTTCTCGAAGATGTACTTGCTGTCCGAACCGCGGTAGTTGATCATGTACTGGCCCTTGTTGTTCAGGATTTCCTGGCGCTTCTTGGGATAGGTGGCCATGCGCTGGTCCTGAAGGGTGATGATGGTGTCGATAATTGCGGAACGGGTTGCAGGATCCTTGATCTTGTCCAGCTGACGGGTCATCAGACGGGTGCCGTGGATGAACATGTTCTGCGAAGCGGTAGCCGGGCAGATGGAATATGCCTTTCTCCAGTTGGGAAGGGCGGAATCATAGTTTTTCTGCTTCCAATACTCCTGATAATAGGAGAGATACTTGAGGCACTCGGCGCTGTCCGCACCATATTTTCCCTGGGCGGAGGCTATGTTCTGACCTGCAAACAGGGCAGCTGCGGCGAGGATAATGAAGGTTAACTTTTTCATATCGTCAGATGTTTTAACTTTCAATTAAACAATTATCGTGCTAAACTATTCGTACCGTGGTTTCTGGAACCATATGTCAAACATGTTGAGACCAAGGCTGAAGCCTACGTAGTTCTGGCCTATCTGGCTGGAATCCAGGCCCCTGCGTCCCATGTCAACTCCTATTGAAAGGCCGTTGTACCAGCGGAAAACGGGGAGGGTCATTCCAAGGGTTATACCCACGGCGTCCACGTGTTTTCCATTTACCGTGAAGTAGGAACTGTCGTAATACGCCCCGGCCCGGTAGGTGCACCGCTTGAAGAAATAGCGGATGTCGTTGCGGTTGGGAGTAATCTCGAATCCGGCCCGGACGGACTGTCCGGCCCCGGAGGCGAAAGACGATTCAACGCCAACGTTGGAAAAGCCCGGAACGCTCTCGAAATTGGAATTGTTCCAGTTTGTGCGTATGTAGTTAACTTCCGCGGACCAAATGTCCGAGTTGCGGAATGAAATACCTGCACCAATCTCGTCTCCAAGATAGACCTTGTCTTCCTTTATAAGGTGCTCTTCCCTGGTGCGGGCGTAACTGCCGCTTGACAGATAGTGGATACGATGACCTCCGAAAGGCGTTGACAGCCGGTATGTTGCACCCAGGATGACTGCATTCTTTGTTCCCAGCGGCTGCTGGTACTGGAGTCCGGCCTTAAGGCTGAAGTTGTTTACCTGCAGGGAGTCTCCAGTAAAGAAATTTAGGAAGCTGCTGTCTCCGGTGGTATTTGCCGATGTCTTGTTTATGCTGCCGAAGATATAAGTGCCCTGCAAACCCAGCGAAAGGCGGTTCCAGAGCGTTACGGCACCGGCGGCAAATACCTGGTACATTCCTCCGTTTCCATAAGTGGTAAAACTGTTGGTGGTGGAATAATAGTCTGTCTTGGTATCCGATATACTGTAGCCAACCTCGCTGAACGGGGACAGGCCCACCATCATTGCGGAGTTTTTCCACAAGGGGAAAGAAAGGACGAAGTTCTCCAGGTTGAAGGTTGTGTTGAAACCCTTTTTATCACCTTCGTTGAAAACGGAAATCTTGCTGCTCAGGGTGAAATCCGACATGAAGGAAAGGGAGTCCCTGGCTGTAAGGGATGCCGGGTTTGCGGTATTTACAAAGCGCTTGTTACGGGTTGCTATACCTACGCCGGCCATTCCCTTGTTCCATGCAGTTCCGTTTTGGTGGAGGTTTCCTACGCCATAGACGGAATATGGGGAATACCCTACATAAGTACCGTCCGTCTGGGCCATTGCCACCCAGCCGGAAAGCAGAACAGACACTATGCTAACCAATCTTCTGAACATACTCGTCAGCTATTAAAGCCAACCCCATGAGCACGAGGTTACAAATTACAAAGATGGAACTTTTCATCCGTTTTGCAAAATAATTTGCGTCGCCGCCGGTGAACACCGCAATATTCTCCGGATGCAGATTCAGGTAGCCCTCTATTTCAAAAACAATGCCTGAAACAACTCCGCTCTCTATTGACGACACTTCCGAGTGGCCCGTTTCCTCCGGATCCTGAGGCGTATCCACAAGGGGAAGGGCGCGGGAGTAGCGGTTTATGGCTTTGAAACGCGTACGGCAGCCAAGGGATATGTTACCTCCCTGGTAAATGCCGTCCCCGGATGTGAAATCTATACTCATGGTGGTGCCGAAGTCCACTATGGTACAGCCTTTTCCGCGGAAAAGATACCGTGATGCAAGGATGGATGCCGCCCTGTCGTATGACAGATATGCCGGAAGGCCCCTTTCCAGGAGAAGGTCCTTGTGGTTGCGGTCCAGGATAAGGAGTTTTTCACACTCCGCTTCCAGCAGCGCCATATCCTGATCTGAAAGGGGATATACCGAAGACACCACCATTACGGCGGGTTTTTCCTTCTTTGTGAGGGAAAGTATGAACTCCATTGACTTTTCCCCCTGGTAACGGAAGGTCTTGCCAAGGGTCATCCTGTCGCTCCAGGCGGCCTTGACCGCGGTGTTTCCTATTTCTATCAAAAGATTCGACATAGTCCACGAAGATAGCAATTATTGCAGTTTTTTCAAAATCTGAAGGGCTTTGTCAAGGGAATCCACGCCTCTTGATACGGTTCTTAGCTTTCCGGAATCCTGGTTGAACTTGTAAAGCGTGGGATTCTGGTTAACCCTCTCAAGCACCTTTTCGAATTCCTTTGAATTGTAATAGGCGCTCATGGGATTGTTCACGAAGAACATTATCTGCATGCCGTTCTTTACGATAATCTTCTCGAATCCGGTGCTGGTGCCGAGGTTCCTGAGCTTTACCACAAGAAGAAGGTTCCTGACCTCGTCGGGAAGGGGACCGAAACGGTCTTCCAGACGGCCGGCAAGGGAATCTATCTCACGGTCGTCTGTAAGGGCGTCCAGCATCTTGTAAATCCTTATCTTCTCTGCACTTATATCTATGTAAGTATCCGGGATGAAAGCCGGCTGGTCCGTTTCTATGGTGCAGTCTTCCACGAATTTTTCTCCGGGACGGTTCACTACTATACCAGTTTCCACACCAAGCTCTTCCATGGCCTCGGAGAGTATCTTCTGATATGTTTCATAGCCCATGTCCGATATGAAACCGCTCTGCTCTGCACCCAGAAGATTGCCAGCGCCACGGATATCCAGATCCTGCATGGCTATGTTGAATCCGCTGCCAAGGTCGGAGAACTCCTCAATGGCCTTGAGACGGCGGCGGGCATCGTCCGTTATGGAAATGAGCGGAGGGATTATGAGATAGCAGAAGGCTTTGCGGTTTGAGCGTCCCACACGGCCGCGCAGCTGGTGAAGGTCGCTGAGGCCTATGTTCTGCGCCTGGTTTACAATTATGGTGTTGGCGTTGGGAATATCCAGGCCGTTTTCTATTATTGTTGTGCAGAGGAGCATATCGTAGTCTCCCCTCATAAAGGCCAGCATGCGGTCTTCAAGGGTCTTGGATTCCATCTGCCCGTGGGCGACACATATTCTCATGTCCGGGACAAGTCGGTGGAGGATATCCTCAATTGCAGGCAGTTCTTCCACTTTGTTGTGAAGGAAGAATACCTGTCCGCCGCGGTTGAGCTCGTAGTTAATTATACTCTGGATTTCCTCCTCATTGAAAAGGATAATCTCTGTCTGGATAGGAATACGGTTCTGTGGCGGGGTCTGTATAATTGAAAGGTCCCTTGCGCCAAGAAGGGAGAACTGGAGGGTGCGGGGGATAGGGGTTGCAGTAAGGGTGAGTGTATCCACGGTGTTTTTCATCTGGCGGAGTTTCTCCTTGGCGCTTACACCGAACTTCTGTTCCTCGTCTATTATAAGGAGTCCCAGGTCTTTGAATTCAAAGCCCTGCCCAAGTATCTTATGTGTACCTATAAGTACGTCTATCTTTCCTTCTTTCAGGCGTTTCTTTATGTCTGTAATCTGCTTTGCACTTCTGAGGCGGCTCACATATTCCACATTGCACGGAAGGTTTTGCAGACGTGCTCGGAAGGTCTCGTAGTGCTGCAGGGAAAGTATGGTGGTGGGAACCAGCACGGCCACCTGCTTTGAGTCTGTAACCGCCTTGAAGGCAGCCCTTATGGCTATTTCCGTCTTGCCGAAACCAACGTCTCCGCAGATGAGGCGGTCCATCGGATACGGGGCCTCCATGTCCTCCTTCACCGCCCTGGTGGCCTTTTCCTGGTCCGGAGTGTCCTCATACATGAAGGAAGATTCCAGCTCTTCCTGGAGATAGGTATCGGCACTGAAGGCAAAGCCCTTGGAGGTGTGGCGCTTGGCATAGAGTTTTATCAGTTCCTTGGCTATGTCCTTTACGCGGGATTTCGCCGATGTCTTAAGGGTGGTCCAGGTCTTTGAACCAAGCTTATTTATGCGCGGAGCCTCCCCTTCGCGGGAGCGGAAACGGGATATCTTGTTAAGGGAATGGACCGATACGAAGACTACATCGCCGCCGGCGTACATCAGCTTCACTACTTCGTGGACGCGGTCCTTATCGTCCTTCATCTTGACCAGGCCGCCGAATACCCCCACGCCGTGATCTATATGGACGATGTAGTCTCCAAGGTTGAAGGAACTGAGATCGTTGAGGGTAAGCTGCTCCGTTTTATCAACGCTCCTGCGGATGCGGACGCGGTGGAAGCGGTCGAATATTTCGTGGTCTGTATAGCAGCATATCTTATTCTCATGGTCTATGAAGCCGGCATGGATGTTCTTGCCCTTTACAAACGACGGAAGAACAGCACGCTCCTCATTGAGCATTATGGAACGAAGGCGCTCCAGCTGGGATTCCTTCTCTCCGAAAATATATACCTTATAATGATTCTCAAGCTTTTCGCGGATATCGGAAATGAGAAGGTCGAAATTCTTGTTGAAGACGGGCTGGGGAGATATATTGAATTTAACCTGCTCTTCCTCCTGATGGCTAAGGGGTATATCCAGATACACTTTACGGAAAGAATCCAGCAGAGGGAAAAACTCCCTTTCGCGGTACATGTCCGACGAGTCCAGCCACACGGTGGCGGCGGTATCAAGAAGCGATATTACGCTTTCTCCCGATTCCTCTTCCTCGCGGGCGGCTATGTCCGGGTATATATCGGCATTTTCCACTTTATCTATGGAGAGCTGGGTGTTTGGGTCGAAGGTATTTATGCGGTCTATCTCGTTACCGAAATAACTTACGCGGTAGGGCTTTTCAAGGGAATAGGAGAAAATGTCTATGACCGATCCCCTTACCGAATACTGGCCGGGAGCCGAGACAAAGTCCACCTTCTCGAATTCCTTTTCCTGAAGGGAACGGCGAAGGTCCTCGTAGGGAAAACGGTCCCCTACTTTTATAGTGAGCATAGCCCCGCTGAGTTTCTTTGCCGACGGAACCTTTTCCTCCAGGGCTTCAGGATAAGTTACGATGAATAGTCTTCCATCGGACTTTTCCAGAATCTTACCTATCGCCGCCGTCCTCTGCACACCCAGGGACGATTTATAATTGCTGCGCTCAACGCTTTTTCCGGACTCTGGAAGGAAGAATACGCAGTCTCCCTCTACCATATTATATAGGTCCGCACTGCAATACTCCGCCGCTTCCTTTGACGGAAGTACTATAAGATGCAGTCCTTCTTCTGCGGCCTGTGACAGGACAGCCCAGCGTGCAGACAGGAAAAGCCCGCTGCAGAAAGACTCCTTCCTTTCATGGATACTTTTCCGCAGCAGAGCAGTGGTTTTCTCAGATATTAACATCTACCCTGTTTTTACTGTTGAAAAACTGTTGATAACCCTGTTTATAACATGTTTAAAAAACACTCTGTAAAACTATTCATTACTTTTTAACAGGTTTCCAACACTCAATTAAAAGCTTTTCAACACTTAAATATTTTATAAACTATTGATTTTTAAATACTTTATATAGTTATTAACTTTTCAACAACGGTATATAAAAACACCAATTCTTAAAAATAAAGACTATATTTGTATCTGAATTGAACCGCACCCGCCATGAGCGAATTTGATCCGCATTCCACAATAGACCGCAAAGATAGTGAATTCGAGGGAATAATAAGGCCTCAGGAATTGGATGATTTCACCGGACAGAAGGAAATCGTCTCAAATCTTGATATTTATATAAAGGCTGCCAAGATGAGGGGCGAGGCCCTGGACCATGTTCTTTTCCATGGCCCTCCCGGTCTTGGAAAGACCACCCTGGCTCATATCATTGCAAACGAGATGGGCGTCAATATGAAGGTTACGTCCGGTCCCGTCCTTGACAAGCCCGGAGACCTTGCCGGGCTTCTTACCTCGCTTGAAAAGGGTGATGTGCTGTTCATTGACGAGATACATCGCCTGTCTCCGGAAGTGGAGGAGTACCTGTATTCAGCAATGGAAGACTATGTTATAGATATCCTTATAGATAAAGGTCCAGGGGCACGTTCCGTGCGCATTTCCCTGAGTCCATTTACGCTCATCGGCGCCACTACAAGGAGCGGTCTCCTGACTGCTCCTCTCAGGGCCAGGTTCGGCATAAACTGCGCCCTTGAATACTATGATGTAAAGGATCTTCAGAAGATTATTGTCCGGAGTGCTGGTATCCTTGGAGTGGATATTGACGATGAGGCTGCCTATGAGATTGCCCTCCGTTCCCGCGGTACCGCACGTATAGCCAATGCCCTCCTGAAGAGGGTCCGTGACTTTGCACAGGTGCTTGGCGACGGTCGCATAAACCTTGAGATTGCAAGGTTTGCGCTCAATAAGCTCAAGATAGACAAGCGCGGCCTGGATGCCATAGACAACAAGATCCTGCGTACCCTTATCATTACGTTCAAAGGGGGACCGGTGGGGCTTGGAACACTTGCAACCTCCATATCGGAGGATGCCGGTACGCTTGAAGAAGTCTATGAACCTTTCCTTATAAAAGAAGGATTTATCATAAGGACGCAAAGGGGCCGCGTAGCCACGGAACTTGCGTACAGTCACCTCGGTATGGAGAATTATCTCCCTCAGCGCAAGTACAATCCCGATGAAAGCGGCTCCCTTTTTTAGGAAAAGTGCGTTTTTATTACTATAATTGCATACTTAAGACATTATTCAGAATATGGCAGATCCTAAACTCATTTCCAAAATTCCCGACGGACCGCTGGCCGAAAAGTGGTCCAGGCGCAAGTCGGAAATCCGAATTGTTTCTCCTAACAACAAGCGGAAACTGGAAGTTATCGTGGTAGGTACCGGTCTTGGCGGAGCATCCGCAGCTGCATCCCTGGGTGAGCTGGGATACAATGTCAAGATTTTCTGTATCAGCGACTCTCCCCGCCGTGCACATTCAATTGCGGCCCAGGGCGGTATAAACGCTGCTAAGAATTACCAGAACGACAACGATTCCGTATACCGTCTGTTCTACGATACCATCAAAGGCGGTGACTACCGTTCCCGTGAGGCAAACGTCTATCGTCTTGCAGAGGTCAGCGCAGCTATCATAGACCAGTGCGTGGCGCAGGGCGTTCCTTTCGCAAGGGAGTATGGCGGATATCTTGCAAACCGCTCATTCGGCGGAGTTCAGGTGAGCCGTACCTTCTATGCCCGCGGCCAGACCGGCCAGCAGCTGCTGCTTGGCGCTTATGCGTCCTTGAACAAGGAGATTGCAGCCGGCACCGTAAAGAGTTATCCAAGGCATGAAATGCTTGACCTTGTGATAATTAACGGTGAGGCAAAGGGTATCATTGCGCGTAATCTTGTTACCGGTGAGATTGAGCGCTTCGGCGCACATGCCGTAGTCCTTGCAACCGGCGGTTACGGAAATGCCTATTTCCTTTCCACCAATGCAATGAACTCCAACGGCTCCGCCGCCATGCAGGCATACAGGAAAGGAGCATATTTTGCAAATCCCTGCTTTGCACAGATTCATCCTACATGTATTCCTGTACACGGAGACCAGCAGTGCAAGCTCACCCTTATGAGTGAGTCCCTTCGTAACGACGGCCGTATCTGGGTTCCCAAGAAGATGGAAGACGTGCTTAAGCTCCGTAAGCATGAGATTAAGCCTTCCCAGATTCCGGAGGAAGACCGCGACTACTACCTCGAGCGCAGGTATCCTGCATTCGGAAACCTGGTTCCCCGTGACGTTGCATCCCGTGCCGCCAAGGAGCGCTGCGATGCAGGCTTCGGCGTAAACGAGACCGGCCTTGCCGTTTTCCTTGATTTTGCCGATGCCATCAAGCGCCTTGGCCACCAGAGGGTAGAGGAACGCTACGGAAACCTTTTCCAGATGTACGAGAAGATTACATCGTCCTCTCCCTGGGAAGAGCCTATGATGATTTATCCCGCAATCCACTACACCATGGGCGGTCTCTGGGTAGACTACGACCTCCAGACCACCATTCCCGGACTGTACGCCATCGGAGAGGCCAACTTCTCCGACCACGGCGGAAACCGCCTGGGAGCAAGTGCCCTTATGCAGGGTCTTGCAGACGGATATTTCATCCTCCCTTACACCATCGGCGATTACCTTTCCCATAAGTTTGCAGAGCCCAAGACGGATACCAACGCCCCTGAATTCGATGCTGCAGAAAAGGCAGTCAAGGAGCGCATAGCCAAGATATTTGCTGTTAACGGTACAGAGACCGTAGACAGTATCCACAAGAGACTCGGCAATATAATGTGGGAATACGTGGGTATGGCAAGGAATGAAGAGGGTCTTAAGAAAGCAATTGAAGAGATTGGCAAACTCCGCGAAGAATTCTGGCAGAAGGTCCGCGTTCCCGGAACCAACGAGGAATTCAACCAGGAACTTGAGAAAGCCCTACGTCTTGTAGACTTCTTCGATATTGGAGAACTCATGGCCCGCGACGCCCTTAACCGTAAGGAATCCTGCGGCGGCCATTTCCGCGAGGAAATGCAGACTGAGGAGGGAGAGACCCTTCGCGACGACAAGAACTTCATGTACGTTGCCGCATGGGAGTACAAGGGTGAAGGCGCTGCACCTGAACTGCATAAGGAAGACCTTAAGTATGAAAACATCAAGATAGCCACCCGTAACTACAAAGACTGATATGGAATATAATATAAAGGTATGGCGTCAGAAGAACGCTAAAGCAAAAGGCCATTTCGAGACCTACCACGTTACGGATGTGGAGGAGGATGCATCGTTCCTTGAGATGCTGGACATAATGAACGACCAGCTTATCCGTGCAGGTAAAGAGCCGGTCGCATTCGATCACGACTGCCGTGAAGGTATATGCGGTGCCTGTTCCTTATATATAGACGGCCGCGCACACGGACCGGACGATCAGGTTACCACATGCCAGCTCTTCATGCGTCACTTCAAACCCGGAGCTACCATTACGGTGGAGCCCTGGCGCAGCGGTGCTTTCCCTGTGATCAAGGATCTGGTTGTTGACCGCACTGCATTCGACAAGATTCTGCAGGCAGGAGGTTTCATTACCGTCCGTGCCGGGTCGGCCCAGGATGCCAACAACATCCTCATTTCCCATGACAATGCGGAACTGTCCATGGATGCTGCCGCCTGCGTTGGCTGCGGCGCCTGCGTAGCAACCTGCAAGAACGGTTCTGCAATGCTGTTTGTTGCCGCCCGCGTAAGTTCGCTGGCTCTGCTTCCTCAGGGCAAGCCGGAAGCCGCCCGCCGCGCCCGCGCAATGGTGGCCAAGATGGACGAACTTGGATTCGGCAACTGCACCAATACCCGTGCATGCGAAATGGAGTGTCCTAAACATGTGACAATTGACCATATAGCACGTCTTAACCGGGAGTATCTGAAGGCCAGATTCAGTGAATAAAGGCCATATAATGATATAATTAGCCCGGTTGTGCCGGGCTTTTTACATTTTTTTAAAATATTTTATAATTAAAAATCGTAAGTAAAAATATTTGAATAGTTTGAAATTATTAGTATATTTCGGGCCAAACCATACTAAAAAACCTTAAAAACACTTATTAAACTTATTATACCCTATTTTTATCAGATTCAACAAATTTGCATTTTTAATTAAGATTTAGCATTTTTGCACGGATTATCCGTTTTTTTAAGCGGACAATCGGTAGTGTATCTGATGCAAGGAAAGGATTTTTTGTATCAATATTTATGTTTAACTTAACCCAGTAAGCTTATGAAAAAAGCAAAACTGTTTCTCAGCACCATCCTTGTGCTTCTGGCAACTTCCCTGAGCGCCCAGAATATGCGCGTGACGGGTACTGTCAAGGATGCGTCCACTGGTGAAGGTATTCCTTTTGCAGCAGTTATGGTAAGAGGCACCATGAACGGTACCTCCTCTGACGCAGAGGGTGCTTTCTTAATCAATGCTCCAGCAAAAGCAACGCTGGAATTCTCTGCCGTGGGCTATGTAACCGTGGTTGAGGAAATCAACGGAAGGGGAGTTATCAATGTAGCTCTTGACCCTGACGCTGAATCCCTGGAAGAGACTATCGTCGTTGCCTATGGTACGGCTAAGAAGTCTTCCTTCACTGGTTCCGCAGCAACCGTCAAGAGTGAGAAACTCCAGCAGCGTACCGTGGCCAACGTTACGAAGGCCCTCGAAGGTATGGTTGCAGGTATCACCACTACTTCCGGTTCCGGTCAGCCTGGTGACGGTGCTTCCATCATCATCCGTGGTATCGGCTCCATCAACGCTTCCAGCTCCCCGCTGTACGTTGTGGACGGTATTCCTTTCGATGGAAACCTTTCATCCCTGAACCCTAACGACATCGAGTCCCTCTCCGTCCTGAAGGATGCTTCCGCTTCCGCTCTGTACGGTGCACGTGCTGCTAACGGTGTTATCATGATCACCACCAAGCGCGGTTCCGAGGGTAAGTCCAACGTGAACTTCAAGGCCACCTACGGTCTCCAGTCACGTTCCATCCAGGATTATGATGTTGTTAACCAGAAGGAATTCGTTGAACTCACCTGGGAAGCCCTCAAGAACGGCTACTTCCTGAACGGTTATTCAGATGAGGCTGCACGCGTGCTTGCTTCCGAGAACCTGGCTGGTTCAATGGGTGGTGAAATGTACAACCCTTACAAGAACTACACTTGGGCAACTGTCATTGATCCCGCCACCGGCCTTCTTATGGCAGATGCAAATTCCATGTGGAATGAAAGCTGGATGGATGAACTCACCAACAAGAAAGCTGTCCGCAAGGAGTATCAGCTTGGTGTGAGCGGCGGTGACCGCAAGACCAAGTACGCATTCTCCGTGGGTCTGCTTGACGATAACGGTGTTCTCATCACCACCAACTTCAAGCGTTATTCACTCCGTGCAAACGTTGACCATCAGGTTAACGACTGGCTGGCAGCAGGTGCAAGTGCAAGCTACGCATACACCACTCAGAACAGCTCCCAGTACTCCAACACCCAGACTGGTAACGCCTGGTACACCGCACAGTTCATGGCTCCTATCTATCCTGTCTATCTGAAGGATAAGGATGGTAAGAATATCCTCGATGAGTTTGGCAACAGGCAGTACGACTACGGTAAGGAATACGGCCGTCCCAAGGGCGTTAACTTCAACGCCGTCGGTGACCTCCATGAGAATATGTATCTCACCAACCGTGACAACAGCAGTATCCGTACGTATGCAACCATTGGCGGCGACAAGGAATCCCTCGGCTTCCTCCGCGGCCTCAGCCTCAGCACCAACTTCGGTGCCGATATCACCAACCGTGCAATCACTTCTTACTACAACCCTTACCACGGTGACGGTGTTTCCACAGGTGGTGAAGTTGACAAGTATGCAACCCGTACCTTCTCTTACACTTGGAACCAGATTCTCAAGTATGAGAAGACCGTCGGCGGCGTACACACTCTTGCCCAGGTTGGTCACGAGTATTACAACTACCAGTACAGCTACCTCTACGGCGAGCGTACTCAGGTTTATCCCGGCCTCTATGAAATTGCACCTGCAGCAGGTGACATCAATGCAAACTCCTACTCCGATACCTATCGCATGGAGTCATACTTCGCCCGTCTGGCAGCAGACTTCAAGGAGAAGTATTATCTTGAGGCTACCTGGAGAAAGGATGGTTCTTCCCGTTTCTATGAGGAAAACCGCTGGGGACAGTTCTGGTCACTGGGTGCTTCATGGCGCCTGTCCCAGGAAAAGTTCATCAGCCAGCTTCCTTGGGTAGACAACCTTACCGCACGTATCTCCTACGGTGAACTTGGTAACGATGGTCTGGAAGCCCTCTATGCATGGCAGTCCTTCTACGACCTCACATGGCCTAACGCCAGCAACTCCGGTGCAATGGTTTCCAGCCTTGCCAACCCTACAGTTTCTTGGGAAAAGAAGGGCACCTGGAACTATGGTCTCGAAGGTACCTTCTTCCACCAGTTCCTCAATGTAACCCTGGAATGGTATAAGGGCCTTACCACGGACATGCTCCTGAGCTATCCTATGGCAATGTCCACCGGTTTCACCGGTTACGATGCAAACGTGGGTTCCATGCAGAACTCCGGTTTCGAGGGAACTTTCCGCTTCAACTGGCTCAATAAGGGCAACGTCCGCGCCAGCAGCACCCTCATGCTCTACAAGAACCAGAACAAGGTTCTCAAACTCACTGAGGAATCTCCCAGTATCCTTTCCGGCAGCCAGATCGTCATGGAAGGCCTGCCTATCTATTCCTGGTATGTTCCCCGCAGCGCTGGTGTAGACCCTGCAACCGGACGTCAGCTCTATTGGGCTTACAAGATTGTTCAGAACAATCCCGATGCAAAGGATTATAACGAGGACGAATTCAAGAAAGCCTACAATATTCCCAATACTATCCACACCCAGGACGGTGATCCGGAGGCAGATGAATATTGGAAAGCCGGCGATCCTATCTTCGGTTACGAGTATAAGACCACCGAAACCGCAAAGGCCACCAACAGCAAGTATCTCGGCTATGGTAGCCGTGAGCCTAAACTGCAGGGTTCCTTCGGTACCGACCTCCAGTTCGGTCCCATCGACCTCAGCTTCCTGACCACCTTCTCCATCGGCGGTTATGCATGGGATAGCGTTTATGGCAGCGCCATGGAAATCAGCTATGCAGGTGATACCTGGAGCAAGCACGCACTCCGCCGTTGGCAGAAACCTGGTGACATCACCGACGTTCCTATCCTTGAGATCGGTTCCAAGAACATCTCCGCAGACCGCTGGCTGGTTGATGCCTCCTATCTGGCCATCAAGTCCGTCCAGGTTGGTTACACCATGCCTGCCAAGGCTCTCCAGAAGGTTGGAATCAAGTCCCTCCGCGTATTTGCAGTGGGTGACAACCTCCGTCTCTACAGCAAGCTTAACGGCTTCAACCCTCAGTACAACATCACCGGTGGTACCAGCTGGGCCTACACTCCTACCCGTACCCTCTCTGTTGGTGTTGACATTAACTTCTAATGAAAGGAGACCAAGAACATGAAAAAGATATTTTACGTTTTGATGGCAGCAGTTGCAATCCTTGCAACATCCTGCAATAAAGAGCTCCTGAACACCAACCCTACTGACAGGGTTTCCGGCGATACCGTTTTCAAGGATACCGAAGGCGGCCTCATGGCCCTCAACGGAACCATCCGTGCTCTTTGGCAGTGGGGATGGACAACCACCGGTAACACTCACCAGTGCGTCGGCCCTCAGGGTTACAACCTTATGGCTGACCTCATGGGTGAAGATATGGTACAGGCCGCAGCCGGAAATGGTTGGTTCTGGTATGATTACAACTATAACGTGAAGAGCCGCTACAATGCGTCCACTTGGCGTTCATATGATGTGTGGAATTATTATTTCTCACTCATTTCCAACTGTAATTACATCATCAATTCCACCGGAGACGACATGGAAGGCCCCACCGAGGTAAAAGATTACATCCTTGGTAACGCCTATGCTATCCGCGCATATGCATATGCATATTGCGGTATGATCTTCGCCCGCAGCTACATCGGCCACGAAGACCGCCTCTGCATTCCTATCTACACCGAGCCCACCTATGCCGGTACCACCGGTAAGGCCCGTTCCACCAACAAAGAGGTCTATACTCAGGCTATGAACGATATCAACAAGGCTATCGAATACCTGAAAGACCAGCCCAAGAAGCACGTTTCCCATTTCGACAAGTATGTTGCAAATGGTATGAAGGCTCGTATCGCCCTGTATATGGGTGACTACCAGACTGCTCACGATGCAGCTGTGATAGCCCTTTCCATGCCTAAGCTCTCATACGCTTTCGATGCAGACTATCATTTCAACGACGCAACAGACGCCAGCGTTCTCTGGGGTGCTGAAATCATCTCCACCCAGGGTACTACCAACCCTCAGTTCCTTGCCCATATGGACATTGCTTTCGGAGGTTACGGCGCCAAGTCCCGCAAGTGCTGCAGCGAGTGGCTCTACAACAAGATTGGCGTAGCTGACAAGCGTGCAAAATGGTGGAGCTATGAAACCCTTGCCGACGGCTCTACCAAGGGCTATCAGCAGTACAAGTTCCTGTTCAAGGACGCTTCCAACCCTCTCACCGGTTCTGACCACATCTTCATGCGCGCACCGGAAATGCAGCTGATTGTTGCTGAAACCGCCTGCCGTCTTGGAAACGAACCCGAGGCTAAGACCGCCCTCAACGCTCTTATGGCAACCCGTGATGCTACCTATGACTGCTCCGCCAAGACCGGTACCGCTCTTGGTGCCCTCACTACGGATGAGACCGGTTCCCTCCTTGAGGAAATCCTTCTCCAGCGCCGTATTGAACTCTGGGGCGAGTATGGCCGTGTCTACGACATCAAGCGTCTGCGTCAGGGCTTTGTCCGCACCGCAGCCATGGGTCACCCTTCAGGCTCCCTGCTTGGCAATCTCAAGCTCAACGATCCTGAGAACTTCGACTGGGTACTTACTATACCTACCGCTGAAACCGACGCCAACAAGCTTATGGTTCAGAACCCTGTGGGCAGTACTGCTACCGATACCGAAGGCGACGATCCGGCACTGAACGCCAAAGTCACAGCAGGTAACGAATAATATTTAAAGATTACGCCTTATGAAAAATATATTCAACAGCATTCTGGCTCTTGGTGCAGCCGCAATGATTGCGGCTTCCTGCAACGTTGAAAACTTGCACACCCTTTATACCAGCGAAGGCTCGGAGAACAACGGTGTAACATTCCTCCAGACTGTTCTGACAGATACTGAAATTTCCGCAGCAGCCACTTCTTATTCCCTGAAGCTTGGCCGTGCAGTGGCAACTGCAGATCAGACTGTAGCTCTCACAACTTCTCTTCCTGCAGATATCACGGTTCCTACTTCTGCAAATTTTGCAGCCGGCGAGTACGAAACTGAGCTTAAACTCACCTTCGGCCCCACCGTTGCAGTAGGTAAAACCTATAAGGGCTCCATCAAGCTTGCAAACAAGGATGACTTTGACGAGACTACCGCAATTGACTCCGTGGTTGTGACTTTCCAGAAGGCCTACAGCTGGGCTCCTTATGGAAAGGTTACCCTTACCGACGACCTCCTTGCCGGTCTGTTCGGAACAGAAAACGTGACCTGGAAGGTTGACGCCGAAAAGGCTGAGGGCTTCGAGGTATATCGTCTCCTTGATCCTTACGGAGAGGCATTCCCTTACAATAAGCCCGGTGACTTCACCCCCGGTGCAAAGTGGGTTATTGACGCCAACGATCCCAACGCAGTTATCTTCGACAAGACCTTCCTTGGTTTTGACTGGGGTTACGGTGAGTTCAATATCTGGCCTCTTGCCTACGGTACAATGGTCAACAAGGTTATCACCTGGCCTGCAAGCGGCATAGCAATCAATCTCCCCACTTGGGGCAGCACCTATGCCAATGAGAACGGAGCACAGAAGATAGACCTCAATCTCTAAGATTAATTTTTTCGGTCAAGGCGCCCGGAAACGGACGCCTTGATTTTTCTGTATTAATGATGAAGCGCATTCCCATTTTCCTTTCCTTATTCCTTTTCGCCGCCGCATGTACGGTGATGCAAGAGGAGGACAGTATCCGCGTGCCGGACTCTCCGCTGGAGCAGGCACCGTCAAACTCGGCCCCCGGCCATATACGTATAAAGTTCAAGGAGGCACCCACGCCTACAAAGGCTGCAGGCATTGACTTGTCCGCACTTGGTAACTATACCATGGTGAGGACGTTCCGTCCTGCAGGAAAATGGGAAAAGCGGCATCATGAAGCCGGCCTTGACAGGTGGTACGACGTTATATTCGATGAGTCTGTATCCCTTACCAAGGCAACATATGCAGCATCGCTGCTGGAAGAGGTGGATATAGTAGAATGTGTGCCCCAGGTCAAGGCCATGGACATTACATATCCGTTCAACGATCCCCGTCTTCCGGAGCAGTGGCATTATATCAACCCCGGCGGCCAAAGCCAGTGGGCAGAAGGCTGCGACATAAACGCCATCAATGCCTGGACAATAGAGACAGGTAAGCCGGAGGTTATTGTTGCAGTCAATGACGGCGGTGTTGACTATGCTCACGAGGACCTTCAGGCAAACATGTGGGTAAACCAGGCCGAACTCAACGGCCAGCAGGGCGTAGATGACGACAACAACGGATTTGACGACGACATCTACGGGTTCAGCTTCATCACATACGATGGCAAAACCCCCATAGGAAAGATTACGCCCCACGACCACGGGACGCATGTGGCCGGCACTATCGGCGCTGTAAACAACAACGGAATAGGTGTTTCCGGCGTCGCAGGCGGAAACGGGGATGCGAATTCTGGAATCCGGATAATGACTACGCCAACCCTTGACGGCCAACACGGAGCTTTCACCCCCGATTCATTCGTTTATGCAGCCGACAACGGGGCTGTCCTTATCAACTGCAGCTGGGGATATGTGAAAAATGAAAATCCTACACCATCTGCTGTTTCAGAGGCGATAGATTACTTCAACGAGAACGCCGGTTTTGACGAGAACGGAAACCAGACCGGCCCAATGGCTGGAGGCCTTGTGATTTTCGCAGCCGGAAACGACGGCCGTGAGGTAGAGCACCCGGCAATGGACGACAACGTCTTCGCCGTTGCCGCGCTCAGTGCAAACTACGTTCGTTCATATTTTACCAGTTACGGCGACTGGATTGACATCTCCGCTCCGGGTGGAGATGCAAACAGAAAGACATATGTGCTTTCTACTCTTCCAAACAACGGTTACGGCAACATGCAGGGCTCTTCAATGGCCGCGCCGCATGTGACAGGCGTTGCCGCCCTCATCGTTTCTTATTACGGAGCCGGAAGGAAAGGTTTTACAAGGGACCAGCTTATCTATCTGCTTCAGAGCACAGCCAACAAGAAAGCCCTGGAAGAAAACGGTTCCTTTGCAAATAAACTGGGCGCAGGCCTTGTAGACGCCTATGCGGCCCTGATGGCGGGGGACGATAAGGAACCCCTGCCCGTTTCAGCCGGTATTATGGCGTCACCTGTTGCCAACAACGTGAATCTCGAGTGGCGGATACCCGGTGACAGCGATCATCCGGCCCCCGTGCGTTTCAATATCTACTACAGCAAGGCTTCAATGGCTTCGCTCAATCCCGCCAGTCTTCCTGACAACGTAACCAAGGTTTCAGTGAGTTCTTTCGGCCGTCAGGCCGGTGCCACCATGGGAGCGGAAATCCGCGACCTTGAGTTCAACACCAAGTATTATCTCAGGATACAGTCGGAGAGCATGAAGGGTCTTACGTCGGCACTGTCGGAAGAAATAAGCTTCAACACAGTGTCAAACAGCGCCCCGGTCATTACCCCGCTTAACGGAACAACCCTCACAGTTAAGTCTCACCAGAAAGGCATGGAGATGGCTTTCCAGGTCTCAGATGCTGACGGGCATTCCCTGAAGTATACTGTAACAGAGTTGAAAGGAATGACGTCAATATGGGAAGGAACCGCCTCAAATGCCAGGATTACGTTCTTCTTTGACGCCATGAGACTTGAAGACGGGAAGACATATCCGCTGGTACTTGAAGTGACAGACGGTTATCAGGCGGTTCAGCAGGCGTTCAACTATGTGATAGAAAAGAACAGCACACCGGTGTCGTCCGGTAGCATTGATGACATTATTTTCGAAGGAATATCGGCCCCGGAAGTATCATTCAGACTGTCAGACTTATTCTCGGATCCGGACGGAGAGAATCTTACATACCCGGTTTCATCTTCAACTACCAGCATCATTGCAAAAGCTACAGTGGAAGGAGATGTTCTTACCGTGAAAGCCAATTCTCCCGGCTCTACCACCCTGACGGTTTCCGCCACCGACGCCAGGGGCGCAACAGCATCAATAGAATTCAGGGTCCTTGTGCGCACATCATCAGAGGCGGTCGAGGCATATCCTAATCCTGTACAGGACTTTCTTACCATACGTACCGGAAAGACCGGCGACGTGGCTGTGACCATATATTCCTCCCTTGGCGGAAAGGTTTATGAAAAGACGCTGTCGGCCGTATCTCCGTTCGAGCCGGCCATGATAGACCTTTCTTCGCTTGCCGCCGGAATTTACAAAGGCGTGTTTGTAACCTCTGAAGAAACCATAGAAAAAACAATTGTTAAGCTATGACAGGTAGAGTTGTAACCAGAATTGCCATAATTACCGTTTTTGCGGCTTTTTCGGCCAGTTTGAACGCCCAGGTGGTGAATTCCATTGTATACGGTGGCGACGCCGTTTCTGCGGCCGTTTCCGGTGCTTCCGTGGCAATGGACGCCAATGCGTTTGCTGTTGAAAACAACGCCGCCTCCATGGCTCTTTCAAAAGGCACCATGTCTGCCGCGGCCTCTTATTCCATCCTTCAGCCGTCAGCTGTAAAAAAGAACCTTATTTCTGCAGCCGGTTTCTACAAGGTTTCTTCCAGGATCGCAGTAGGAGCAGACTTGAAATACCTTGGATATGACCCTTATGATATCGTAGCAGCAGATGGCAGGGTGACGTCACAGTTCACGCCCAACGAGATTGCCGGTACGGTGGGTGTGGCATATGCTTTCACGGAAAGAGTTTCCGCAGGCGCCGGGGTCAGTTATGCAATGATGTCGCTTGCCGAAGGATCCGTTCTCAGCACAGTAGGCGTTGATATTTCGGCAATGTATTCTGCCGGGGCCATTTCCGCCGGCGTCAATGCCAGGAATCTGGGAACCGATGTTATGGATTTAAGGGGCGGAGCGGCGTACAGGCTTTCATTCCTGAAGGCTTTTGCCCAGGCTGAATACCTGTCCGGGGCCGGCTTCATGGCCGCCGCCGGCGCAGAATACTCATTCAAGGAAATGGTCTTTGCAAGGGCTGGCGTCCATTACGGAGGACCAGCGGCAATACCCACCAGTTTTTCTGTGGGCGCCGGTGCCAGGTTTGCCGGAATCAGCGCAGACATCTGCTATGTAATTGCCGGCAAGGCGGTTGGAAACAACCTCTGTTTCTCCCTGGGATATTCCTTCTAGATTATCTTACTTCAAAGGACGATACCGCCCTTACAGGTTTACCTTCCGCGTCCAGGCCTTCCGCCACCACGCGGAAGGTTCCTGTATATGCGGGAGCCTTGAGCTGAATTCCGGCCTGGCCGTCAAACATGAATGACGGATGCCAGTAAAGGAGTTCACGATGGTCGGCCGCGTCGTTCGGGTATCCTCCGGTATATGCGGCGGGGTAACGCGCCCCGGCGAAATCCACCACATATACCTGTGGCGGGAAGCGCAGCGCGGTTACGTAGTTGTTTTTCGTCACGAAGTTAACGGCGCCGTTGTACAGTATGTTGCCGGACACTATCGGCTGGCGGCACACGTAGACTTCGCTGAGGAGCATGGCGTCGAAGTTGGTGATAAGGTCCATATCCGACACCACAACGCCGTCCATCATGGTCAGAATGTGGTCTTTAAAGGGCCGGTGGACCTGGGCTCCGTCCGGGATGCTTATTTCCAGGATACTCTTTCCCCTATATCTGCGGATTCTTGCATTGACGACAATCTCCGTCAGGACCTCGGGCACTGAGGGGAACCTGGTGAAATCGTCAAGGTTGTAGCGCTCCCATTCCACACCGGCGAACAGGCGGCCTTCGCGTCTGGGCTGGAAACTGATATACGATATGGAATCAACCCTTGAAGCCAGGGCTTCTTTCCTTCTTACAAGTGGTGCAAACATATCCGTGTGCAGACTCAGGGGAGGAAGGATGCCGGCGTCCGGGTGCCTGAAATTACTGTTCAGGTGTATGCGGACATCCCTGCTTCCTTCTATTATTTCACAGACCATATCCCGGTCACCGTAGATATTTCCGGTATAAAAGTCCACGGAGCCATCGGCCTTTACCTTTGAAATATACATATCGTCCGGTGATCCTGAAGACGAGAGTATGGCTATGCTGCCCTCTTCCGCTCCAGTTGCGGTTGCGTGGATAATCTCGCCCTCATATTCGGCTTCACCTTCGTCGGCTGTCGGGACGGGGAAACAATTCATAAATCCGTCTATGGTTTGCGGCAAAAGCTGCTGAAGGCCATCGTCGTGATATACGGAAAGGCTTATGTCCGAGGCGGTTCCGTGTATGGAAACGGTGAAGTGACCGCCCTGCTTTACAATGGCGGGAACCCCCAACGAAAGATTACCCGAAATGTCTTCCGGGAAAACAGGTTCCGGATTTATTCCGGTAGCCACTCCGTCTTTTATGCGTGCCGAAGAGAATACATTGTAAATGCTCATGAGCCTTGAACCGGCAGATGCCGATTCCGCTCCGCCAAGAGAGGTGTATGCCATGAGCCGGTAATTGCCGGAGGGGGTCCCCTGCGGAATGATGAATTCGCCCGAACCACGGCCTTCAAACAATGCCGCTTTCACTTCCGCCGCCGTTCCTTCTGAGGAAACCAGTTCCAGATATGCGACGCCGCTCCTGTCCGACAGCACTCCCGCTTCGTCAAAGCAGAAAAGAGAGAACCAGACGCGGTCTCCGGCGATATATGCCGCCCTGTCGGTGGATACAAAAACCCGCTCCGTTCCAAGTGCTTGCAACGGGAGAATAATGGCTAGAAGAAGGATAATGCAATACTTTTTCATTGGCATCAGAATGAGAAGTCGGGTTTTGTAAGCGTGCCGCCGTCATAAGTGCAGTCAACGCATCTGAGAGGAGCCCAGCCCATAGCCTGTCCCCAGTCAAGCATGACCCACCTCACCGGGCGGTACGGGTTAATCTCGCGGAAGTACATTTCCCACATTTCATCCTTTTCGGGAAGGTAAAGCTCAGAGTCATCCGGGTCGTTGGGCTTTTTGTAGTAACGGCTGTCCAGCGAAACTTCGGCGGTGGTGTACTTGGATGTGGAAACATACCCCAGGACTTTCTCTGTGGGGTCGTTGATATTAATAACATTGCCGGGGAGGTCTCCCGGATCAGGAGAAAACAGGGATATGGCCTGCGATTCGTCGTTGGAGATGCTGGTGAGGAAACGGTGCTCGTCATAGGAGAGGCTCCTTGCCCTGACCTTGACAAATAATGACTTGCACAGCTTGTAGCTGGAACGGTCAATAGCGGCAATGAAGAAATCCTTGGCATAGTCTCCGGACATGGAATAGTCTACCAAAGACTCTATGGGCGCGGTACTTTTTCTCCAGCAATAATAATTTTGTACCAACCCCTTCTGTTCCAAGGTGAAATACAGCCAGGTCCCGTCGGGATATTTCGCTTCCGGGTCCTGAATCTCCGCCGGGTAGAATTCGGCACAGTATTCCTGAACCCAGTCTGCGTGGAATTGCCAGATCTGTTCATATTGGACCACAGCATATCCGGTTCCGCCTTTCAGCGAAACATTGAGCCTGACGACATCGTCATCGGCGACAAAACCTATATCTTCTATTACGGGAGGTTCCAGGGCTTCTGTATACTGTGAGGCGTATGTCTTGCCATCGGCCATGATGACCATCCTGTACTTATGGTCTGCCGGTGCCGCGGAAAGGTCCGCGTTGCCGTCCTTTCCTTCGTATTTGGTCCCGTCCTCGTCTTCCACCCACCATTTGAGGGAACTCACTTTAATCTTTCCTTCGGGGTATCTGCCGTCAAAAGACATCATGTATCCGACTTTGAGACTGGCGGCGCTGCCCACAACTATGTCACCATCTATTATGATAGTCGGCGCGGGGGCTGAGGTCAGGTCCGCGTTGTACGGATAGACGCACGACGCGGCCATGATGCCCAGCATTGATATGATAGCAAGTCTCTTCATCAGAACATTATGTTAACGTTAATGTATGGCACCTGGGTAGCGAAAACGGAAACCATGTATCCCTGCATTGTCCTGCCCGACTGGGCACGGAAATAAACGGAATACGGGTTGTGCCGGCCCAGTACGTTGTAGACACCGGCCGTAAATGACATATGGGTAAGGCCTTTGAGGTAATGCCCGGGGTCAACGTTAAATGCGGCGTCAACCCTGAAATAGTCCGGAATCCTGCTTTCGTTCCTCTGGGAATACGCTATCCTCTGCTGTCCGCGGAAGTAGTATTTTCCCATTGGTACTGTGATGGGTCGGCCCGTAGAGTAGTCCACGTTTGCGGAGAAACTGTAGCGATGGGTAATTGCCCAGTTGGCAACCAGTTTGAACTCATGCGGCTTGTCGAAGGGCGCATTGTACCAGTTGCCGCCGGCGATACCGGCATATCCGCGGTCTCCCGTTTCTTTGAACAGCGCCTTAGAATACGTGTAGGACATCCATCCGGTGAGGCTGCCCACAGAGCGTTTGACCATCATTTCTATGCCATAAGAGCGGCCGTAAACGGGAACCAGATCGTCCTCAAGATTGGGATTCATGGACAGTACGGCTCCGGGTTTGTAGTCAAGGGCGTTGAAGGACCGTTTATAATATGATTCCAGTGAGAAATCCAGCCCCCAGTTCACATATGTGTAGTACACTCCGGCCGATGCCTGCACGCCGTAAGTGGGGCGTATGCGGTCGTTCGTGAGTTTCCATGTGTCCAGGGGCGATATCCCCACCGTGTTCGAAATAAGGTGGATGAACTGTGAAGAGCTCTGAATGCCTCCCTTGAAAGACAGGGTCTCTTCCGGCGAGTATTTCCCGGCAAGGCGCAGTTCCGGGAGGGCATAGAATTTCTTTCCGTTGAAGGAGTAGAAGGACGATATGCGAATACCGCCGTCAAGGGACGCGCGTGTATTAATGGTATACACGTCTGAAGCGAACAGCGACGGCTCAAGGCCGGTTTCGCGGTCCAGCGTCCTGGGTTTTATAACCGACGCGTCGGTGAACGGCTCTATACTTCCGGGATTCATGAAAAAGATAACCACGTTCATGCCGGC
>JAEEGH010002575.1_pt1 | contig 48831 bp, 42 predicted proteins | sample 9134181 | NCBI WGS metagenome assembly JAEEGH01 (sample SAMN16246544, study PRJNA631951) | gut metagenome | biome: gut microbiome; feature: rumen; material: DP-attached | host: Bos | place: Iran: Karaj | collected 2018-10
TCGGCAGGCTCGGTGATGGAGTGTGACTACATCGCCACCCTCGACCCCGAACGGCAGCAGGCAGCCCACTCGCTCAACCGCCGCCTGGAGTTCCTGGTGCTCCGCACCGACTATGTCTCGCGCCGTCTGGTGGAGAATATGTCGTCAGAGACCCCCATCGCCCAGCAGACCGAGGACGGCAAGGTCATCAACCTTGTCAACCGTCCGCTTGAGGACGAGAACGCCGATGTCAAGCCCACCATCGTGCACGACGAGAGCGTCATCCCCGTCGTGATGGTCAACTCGACCCGTGGTGAAATACCCTGCATTGTCAATGGCTCACAGGTGCCCATGCTCATCGATGAGCGCTTCATGGAGCCTGTCGCCATCGCCTGGGAGGAGGCTATGAACTTCCTCTATCAGGGCCGCATCACCAAGGATGATTTCCCGCGCCGCGACCTCTCCTTCGACGCCGAGGGCAACATCATCGACAAGGAAATTGTCATCTTCAAGGAGATGCAGATTGGCGAGCAGCGCCGGCAGAACGTCGAGGTGGTGGTGGTGAAGAATGTGGACTACAAGTTCATCATCAACCGCTCCGGCCTGCGCCAGTTTGGCGAGTACGAGTTCGACAAGCAGCGCTCCAAGCTCATCTTCTTTGATGAGTAATGCCCTGATTACCATCCTGGGACCCACCGCCACCGGCAAGACGGCTCTGGCCGCCGAGGTGGCGTGGCGTATGGGCGGCGAAGTCATCAGCGCCGACTCGCGACAGGTGTTCCGCGGTATGGACGTAGGTACCGGCAAGGACCTCTCAGACTACGACATCCACGGCACCCACATCCCCTACCATCTTATCGACATCTGCTCCCCTCTGGAGGAGTATAACGCCTATCGCTTCATGGGCGATTTCCGCACGGCCTACGCCGACATCACGGCGCGGGGCCGCCAGCCTATCCTCTGCGGCGGCACGGGCCTCTACCTCGACGCCGTCATCCGTGGCTACCACCTGCCTGAAGCGCCTGTCGACCCCGCCTTCCGCGCCTCGCTGGAGCCCTATTCCGATGCCGAGCTCACCGCCCGTCTGGCTTCCTATATCAAGCTTCACAACCATACCGACACCGAGACCCGCGAGCGACTGGTGCGCGCCCTCGAGATACAGGAGTTCGCCCAGCGCCACCCCGACGCCTACCTCCAGCTGCCCCCCATGCGCCATCTCGTCTTCGGCGTCCGCTTTCCCCGCGAGGTCGTCATCGCCCGCATCGAGGCGCGTCTGCGGCACCGACTGGACGAAGGCATGACCGGCGAGGTGCAGCGCCTGCTCTACCAAAGGGTGCCGGCGGAACGCCTCATGCGCTTCGGCCTTGAATACCGCCATGTGACGCTCTACCTCACGGGGCAGTGCAGCGAGCAGGAGATGTTCGACAATCTTTTCACCGACATCCGGCGCTTCGCCAAGCGGCAGATGACGTGGTTCCGCCGCATGGAGCGCAACGGTGTCCCCATCCGGTGGATTGACGGCAGCCTCCCCATGGAGGAGAAGGCCGCAATAATTACCTCTTCTTTTTGAAAAACGCTTTCACCAACTCGCCGCATTCCTCGGCGAGCACACCGCCCGTCACCTCGGTCTTGGGGTGCAGCACTGGGCCTGTCAGCAGTGTGTAGCCCCGCTTGGGGTCGGGAGCACCATAGACGATGCGCCCCACCTGCGTCCATCCCGCAGCGCCGGCGCACATGGGGCAGGGCTCCACGGTAACATACAGCGTGCAATCGTTTAGGTATTTGGCGCCCAGGTGCTCCGAGGCGGCCGTGAAAGCCAGCATCTCGGCATGTGCCGTGGTGTCGTGCAGCCGTTCGGTCTGGTTGTGGGCACGCCCGATGACATGGTCGCCACACACCACTACGGCTCCTATCGGCACCTCGCCCTCGGCGGCGGCAGCGCGGGCCTCGCGCAGCGCTTCTCGCATGTAGAATTCGTCGGGGTTGTCGAAGATGCTCATTTCTTCCCCCTACGGTCTTCGTTAAATATTAGGGTGTTCAGCGGCTCGAGGCGCGCCGTGGTCTCCATCACCGTCAGGCGCTGGCCGCGCAGGAAACTCTCCAGCCGGGGCAGCAGGCTGGTGCCCACCTGCTGGTATTCGTGCATGCACTTCCACTCGATGCGCGCCGTGCTGTCCACCTCGTGGTCGTCGCGGTCCAGCATCTCGTCGGTCTCAAAGAGCACCGACAGCATGCCCGACTCCTCAAACATATAGTAGCGCGTGAACATACCTGATGCCTCCACCTTCACCGACTCCAGCTGCTGTCCTCCCGGGGCCGTCACGCGCCCGTTGTAGGTCAGCACCGCGTTGTTGGCCCTCCAGTTGTAGAGCGGCCCGCGGAAGTCGTAGGCCATCAGCTGTTCGTAGAAGCGCACTGGCGGCAGGTCCACCCAGTAGCCCAGGCTGTGGTTCATCCTGCGGAAGCGGTCTTTACCGTTGGTGCAGAGACCCATCTGCAGCTCCTTGCCGTGCCACACCTCGACGCGCTGCATCTGCGGCTGGGCAAACCAGCGCCGCATCACGAAGGTGTCGGTGCTGTTCGGGCTGGTGATGGTGGTCTCCAGCACCAGCAGACTGTCGGCCGGCAGACGCTCGATGCCCATCATCTGCAGGTAGCGGTCCACGATGCGGGCTGCGGTGTCCTCGCGCAGCAGGTGGTCCTGGGCCATTGCCGCCAGCGGCAGCAGCGCCAGCAGGCACACGGCGGTTATCATTTTTATTCTGCCCATAGCGGTATCTCCTTTCTTTATTGTATCTTCCTGAAGGGGAAGGTCAGCCTCTCCATGCGTTTCCGTTGCTTGATGCTGACGGTGGCATTCATGCCCAGCTCGGCTGCCAGCCGTGCAATCTGCTCTCCGGCGTCGTCGGCCAGCGCCATGGCCTGGAGACTTTGGTAGTCGAGCTCGCGCTTGGCCATACGGCTCAGGTCGGCATAGGTGCCGGCGAAGTACTTGTCCCACAGTGGCACGCTGACCCACACCGAGTCGGTCGTGGCTAGGGCGCGACCCAGCTCCACCAGCTTGTAGACGGCCACCCACATGGCACTGTCGGAGGCCACGCGCAGCTGTCCCGTGGCGCTGACCCCCTCGACCACGGCGTCGAAGGTCATCACCGTGTACTCACGCTGCGGTGCCGGGGCGGCCACCTGTGCGGTGGTGTCAGCCGCTGGCGACGGCGTCACTTTGACGCTCTGGCGTGTGCTGCGGCAGCCCGCCAGCAGCAGCGCCAGCCCCATGGCAATCAGTATGTGTGTTTTCAGTTTCATTTTCCTCTTCTGTAGAGACGTGCCATGGCACGTCTCTATTATGGTTGTATGGCTTTGAGGTGTTCCTTCAGTGTTTCGCTCTTCGGGTCCAGCTGCACGGCTTTCTTCATGTAGGGCAGAGCCTCGCGGTCGCGTCCCAGCAGGTGCAGCAGCCAGGCGTAGGTGTCCAGGCTGTTGGCGTTGTCGGGCTCGGCCTCGATGGTGCGGCGGCTCATGGCCAGCGCCTTCTCCAGCTCCAGCCCCTGCTCGGCCAGGTAGTAGGCGTAGTTGTTCAGCGTGCCCCAGTCGTCGGGCCGCAGCTCAAGGTAGCGGTCGAAACAGCGCCAGGCCTTGTCGTAGGCTCCCGTGCGGTAGTAGCACTCCGCCATCAGCCCATTGGTCTCGGCCTCGAGATAGCCCTTGGAAAAGCCCCATTTGGCGGCTTTCTCCAGCTTCTCCAGCGCCTCGGCATAGCGGTCGTGGCGTGCCGCCGCGAGGGCTTGGAGGTAGAGCGGCAGGGTGTGCATCGGGAAGAGGCGTTCGGCGCGTGCCGCCGCGGCGGTCATATCGGCCTCGCGCTCCTCGTCTGTCGAGAGGCAAATCAACAGCCCCTCCCACACCTCGTAGCGGCTGCTGTCGCGCTGCAGCGCCAACTCCAGCCACCGTGCCGCCTCGCTGTAGCGGTTCTGCCGCATCAGCGCGTCGGCGTAGAGCAGGGCATATTCGGCCGAGTCTTTGCATCCCGCCATGGCCGTCTCCAGCAGGCGGAAGGTCGTTGCGCTGCGGTCGCCGTAGTATTCCTCGCTGCTGTAGAACGAGGCCAGCAGCTGAACCTTGGTGCCGCAGTCGAGCTTCGGGTTGGCGAAGGCACGCTCCATCTCGGCGTCGGCCTCGGCGGGCTTGCCCACGGCTTTGTAGTATTCGGCCAGCTGTATGTGTATGTATTCGTCGTCGGGGTCGGCGGCCAGCACTCGGTCGTAGTAGGTCTTGGCCTTGGCATAGCGCTTGCGCCCCATGTTGAGCTCGGCGAGGATGGCGTTGTAGCGCTTCTCGCCCGGCATGGCCTCGGCCAGGGCCTCAATCTCCTTCTCGGCCTTGTCGGGTTTGCCGGCGGCCGTCCAAAGGCGCTGCTTCTGGAGCGACACCGGCTCGGTGACGCCAATCATGCGCTCCACGCGGTTCAGGGCCTCCACGGCACCCGGCAGGTCGCCGGCCGCGAGGCGGGCATTCGAGAGGTCGTAGTGGTTCTCCAGCACATTGGGCTGCAAGTCGGCGATGCGTTGCAGGGTCGCCGCCTGTCCGTTGGCGTCGCCGCGACGCGCCTGCACCTCGGCCTGCTTCCTGAGGTACCACAGATTGCTGTCGTCGATGGCGGTGGCGCGGGCGATACAGGCCATGGCGCTGTCGGTCCATCCGCGCTGCATCAGCAGGCGGCTCATCTCGTACCACGCCGCCCCGCATTGCGGCACGTCATGGGCGAGGTCGGCGTAGGCTTGCAGGGCCTCGTCGCCGCGGCCGCTCTCCTGAAGCGAGAGAGCGTCAATGAGACGGCTGTCGGCCTTCAGCTGCTCCTCGCTGACTTCCTTGATGGGCTGGCGTTGGTAGCGTGAGGGGGCCGGCGTGGCGGCTTTGCGCCCCGCGCAGCTGTAGGCCAGCGCGGCGGCCAGCGTCAGCGCCAGCAGGAGGGATATGTGGTGTGCACTCTTTGCCATAGCGATATTAATAACACGGAAAATCCCTATTTATTGTGTCGGTTTCTGTTTTCCGTCGCCCCTGCGGGGCTCCATCCCCTCCCCACCTTCTCCCCATCCCCTCCGCATCCCCTCCGCAACTCCTTCGCAATTCGCCCCACGGGGAGCGGAGGGGGACCGGAGGGGAATGCCGAAGGGGCTGGGAATGTGGGTGTTGTATTTTGTATACAATATATAGTACTGGCTGTCAGTGTGTTGCAATGGGCTTGTCAGAGGGTGTCGGAGGGGGAAATCATAAAAAAACAAAAAATTCTTGTGGAGTGAAAAAAAATGCCTATATTTGCATTTGAAAAGAAAACCCGAAAAGCACCCTTCCGATGTTGCAAGTAGCTGAGGATGTGTGCTTCAAGGCATACGAAAAGGAAAATCTTATTAATCATCAAAATCAAACAACAATGAAAAAAGCATTAATGGTTCTTGGTTTTGCACTGTGCGCCACCGTCGCCTTTGCACAGACCAACAATTTCCGCACTGTCGGAAATCAGACAAAGGCCGCCGCTATCAACGCTCCCGTTGACGCTCCGGCAGTCGACTACAAAGCTTCCATCTTCACGAAAGCCGCTGGCGACACCATCGTCTGCTATCAGTTCACCGCAGCCGATGCCGCCAACATGACCTACGGTCAGGATGGTTGGATCAAGACCAACAACCACACCATCAAGTACTACGATGCAGATCATGGCACCTGGGCCGACTCCATTTGGAATCACCACAGCCAGAGCCGTATGGGTTCCTGCTGGGACCGTATCGCTGACTCGACCGCTTTCTACACTTCGGATGCTGCCGACCTCATGGGTTCCAACAGCTGGATGTACACCTATGTTCCCCGTTACATGGGTGCCACCTACACTGGCAACAACAACGGCTACATGCTGATGACCATGCGTGCCACCATGGGTACCGGTCTGCACGACGCTTTCTTCACGCTGCCCAGTGTGGCCCGTCCCGCCACTGCCACTGTTATCAATGTGCGCCTCACCCAGCTCTATCGTAAGTTCTACGATGAGTGCTATGTTGACTGCAAGATCAACGGTCAGTGGTATGCCCGCGAAATCAACATCGAGGGTGTTGATATGGGTGTCAACGACTTCGGTTCGCTGCGCGCCGGTTGGACCATGCCCCTTGAGCTGGCCCAGGAGAACAACATTGAACTGCGCGTGCGTTGGTACAACCGTCGCGCTCGTTCGAACGCCTACGGCTACGCTTGGGCTATCGACAACTTCGCCATCACCGAGGGTGCTGCCAGCCACTGGTACACCCAGGGTGAGAACTTCATTGATGGCGGCTACGGCCAGATTCCCGCTGGCTTCAACCTGCCTATGAGCTGGTACGGCAGCATCTGGAACAACGGTTCGGTTGACCAGGAGAACGCTACCGTGACCATGTATCACCTTGACGCCACCCGCAGCAACCCCACTCCGTTCCTCTCGGCTCCGATGGAGACCATCGAGGGCGACCCCCTGCGTGAACAATATGCCGTGGTCAACGAGCGTGGCTTCATGCCCATCATGGACAGCATTGGCTATGCCGGTTGGCTGGGCATGGGTACCGACTACCCCAACAACTATGGCGCCAACTCGAACATCAGCGCCAACTACCTGCGTCGCGGTCTGCCGACCGACGAGACCGGCCTGCACTACATGACCACCACCGCTACTGACGCCGTCAGCGGTATCAACGCTGCCGAGTGGGACACCATCGCTTACTTTGTGACCGACACCGCCTTCGGTGGCGACGCCAACCACGCTGTGCGCGGCGCCCGTTGGGCCCACGATAACGGCATCATCGCCAGCATGAGCCGCTACAGCTACGGCTATGTTGTGATCGATGGTAACACCTACATCACCGACTCCGGTAACTACGGTTCGACCAACTACATGGTGTGGCTGCGCTATGTCACTCCCGATGTCATCCCGACCGAGAACGGCGAGCCTTGGGTGTTCCGTGGCCTGGAGATTGTTCCCCAGACGATGGATGCCGCCAACCAGATTGTGAGCTCGAAGATTTTCCCGATTGCCTATGAGCAGACCTACACCGTCACCGGCGACACCACCAGCTTCGAGACCCTCAACACCGGCGTTTCGGATGTGACTCCTCACACCGTCGTGGCTGGCGAAATCAACACGCTGACTAGTGGCTACCTGACCAACGAGGATCCTTACAAGGCTGTCAACATTAAGTACTACAACCAGCCCGCCCTGAAGCCCAACACGGCTTACTACTTCGGCTACCAGATTGCCGAGCCTTGCTTCTTTGCCGCCGCCGCCACCAATGACCAATTCTACAACGGCAGCAGCTACAGCAGCTATCAGAACACCGCCGCTCTGAAGAACTTTGCCCCGCAGTTCAAACCCGCCGGCTATGACACCCGTGTCTATGCCCCCGCCAACGGTTACCTGTGGTCGTTCTTCTATCATCCCTACTATCCTATGATCCGCCCGATCGTTGGACCGAAGGAGACGCTGCCCACCCACATCGTCAGCGCCAACTGCACCGACACCAACTACATCATCATGCGCTTCGAGGGCGAGAACCAGGTGAACATGTGCGGTGACGAGTATGCCGCCGTTGAGGGTTCCGATCCTTCGTTCTACGTCATCCCGAACATCGACAGCGCCATCCTGGGCAGCCACCCCGGCGTCATCGACTACATCACTATCGATGGTACCCGCGTCAACCTCCAGAACCCGCCGGCCGGCGTTCAGGTTTCCGAGCGTCCCTACAACCTGGAGAACGCCGATGGTGATGTGCTGCTGCGTCGCAACTACTACATCGTGACCTTCTCGGGCATCAATGCTCCCCACACCATCAGCGCCAGCGCCCACAGCTATCAGCATGGCCTGGGTATCGAGGCTGAGGCTTCGCATGTGTCGCTGGGTCTCCGTCCGAACCCCGCCACTTCGCAGGTCAGCCTGAACGTGCAGGGTGTGAGCGGCAGCCTGAACTGCAGCATCATCGACATGAGCGGCCGCGTGGTCTACAACGCCAACATCAATGCCGAAGAGGCTCACACTATCGACCTGAGCGGTGTCGCCGCCGGCGCCTACTTCGTGCGCGTGACGAACGACAGCTTCAGCAAGGTTGAGAAACTCATCGTCCGCTAATAGCGATTAGCACGATAAACAAAAAAAAAGGCGTCCAGACGGACGCCTTTTTTGTTGTCAGTAGTTAAGGAGATAAGGAGTTAAGTAGATAAGGCAAATGTTTCAGTCGCGGTACTGTCTTAACTCCTTAACTCCTTAACTTCTTAACTACTTATTACAGCACGTTGCCAAGCTGTTCTTTGATTTTCTCAAGCTCGTCTTTCATGCCTACCACGAGACGCTGGATGTCGACGTGGTTGGCCTTGGAGCCGGTGGTGTTGATTTCGCGCCCCATCTCCTGGGCCACGAAGCCGAGCTTCTTGCCGCAGACGGGCTCGGTGGCCATGGTCTGGCGGAAGTAGTCGATGTGCTTCTGGAGGCGCACCTTCTCCTCGGTGATGTCGAGCTTCTCGAGGTAGTAGATGAGTTCCTGTTCGAAGCGGTTGGCGTCGACTTCCTTGACGCCGGCGTCGGCCATGTAGCGGCGGATGCGCTCCTTGGCTACCTCGATGCGTTCGGGCTCGTAGCCGGGGACTTGGCCGAGGAGCTGCTCGATGAGGTCGACGTGGCGGTGGAAGTCGCGCTCGAGGACGTCGCCCTCGTGCTGGCGGAACTGGTCGCAGAGGTCGATGGCGCGCTCGATGTCGGCGCGGAGGATGTCCCACTCGCTGTCACTAATCTCACTGTCGGAGCCGGCATTCCAGATATCGGGCATGGAGGCTACGGTGTTGAAGAGCTGCGCACGGCTTTCGTCGGTGGCGGCGAGGGGGCCGGCGGCCTGACAGAGGGCGTCGAAACGGGCCGTGAGGAGGTCGCGGTTGAAGGCGGCGGCGGAGGTGTCGCCGTTCTCCTCGCTCATGAGGAACTCCACCTTGCCACGCTCGAGGCGTGCAAGGAGGGCGCGAATGTCGAGCTCTCGGCCACGGTAGGCGGCGGGGAGCTTGACGATGAGGTCGAGCTGCTTGCTGTTGAGGGTCTTGATCTCGATGTTGAGTTTCTTGTCGCCAAGGAGACTTTGCACCTTGGCGTAGCCGGTCATTGATTTCATATTATTATTGTATTATCATTTTCTCGAATGCGGGGGTGGTGTAGGTGCGGAGGGCGCCGCGGTCGTCGTAGATGAGCATGACGGCGTTGGTGCCCAGGCCGTCGGGATGGGTCGCGATGAAGCGCCGGGCGCTGTCGAGGCCCATGACCATGTAGGCAGTGGCCATGGCGTCGGCCCGCCAGCAGAGGCTGTCGACGACGGTGGCGCTGAGCAGGGTGTGGCGCACGGGACGTCCTGTGGCGGGGTCGATGGTGTGGGAGTAGCGCAGGCCGTCGCGCTCGTAGTATTTGCGGTAGCTGCCGGAGGTGACCACGGAGCCGTCGCGGAGGCCGACGACGGTCTGCACCTCGGGGGCGCTGAGGGAGTCGTCGGAGGGGCGCTCGATGCCGACACGCCAGGGGCTACCGTCGGGCTTGGCGCCGCGGGCAATGACTTCACCGCCTATGTCGATAAGGTAGGCGTGGACGCCCAGCCGGTCGAAGAGGGCGGCGAGGAGGTCGACGGAGTAGCCTTGGGCGATGGCGTTGAAGTCGAGTTCGGTGGCGGGGTCAGCTTTGACTAGACGGCCGTCGCATAGCGCGAGGTCGGCCCGCGCGGCGGAGAGCATGGCGGCTAAAGCGGCGCTGTCGGGTTCCTGTCGCTGCCGGAAGCTGAATCCCCAAGCCTGGACCAGACGGCCCACGCGGCAGTCGAAGGCGCCTTGAGTGTAGCAGGTGGCCCAGAGCGAATGACGGAGCAGGCTGTCAAGGACGGGGTCGAGGGTGTCGGTGAGGTTGGCGTTAAGCCGGCGCAGGAGCGAGCTGTCGACCCAGAGCGAGGCGCTGCGGTCGAAGGCGTCCAAGAGGGAGTCGACTTGCGGCTGCAGGTCGCGTTGGGCGGAGTCACAGTAGAGGATGCTGTAGTAAGTGCCCTGCGCCTCGCCCTGGAGCCGCACGGGCTGCGGTGCCTGTCGGCAGGCTGCTAGGGAGAGCAGTGCCGCCAGGAAACAAAAAAAGCGTCCGACACGGGGGTGCCGAACGCTTGGATGGGGTTCGTGTATCATTGTTATTTGCTAACGATGAGTTTGCGGTTGACCTCGTTGCCGTTGGCGGTGAGGATACGCATGGTGTACTGGCCGGTGGCGAGAGCGCCGAGGTCGAGCTGCATGGTGTTGCTGTCACCCTTACGGAGGAGGACCTGCTGGCCGATGGCGTTATAGATGACCACTTGGCTGAGGACTTCGCTGCCGGAGAGGTTCACGATGCGTGCAGCGGGGTTGGGATAGATATTGACATCGACATTCTCCACATCGTCGATGCCGGTGAAGGAGGTGGTGATGGTAATCCAGTTGTTGGCAACACAGTTGTTGTTGCCACCGTAGCTCTTGGTGGTGGCGAGGCGCACGTCGATGTTCTGCTCGCTGTTGGTCGGGGCGGTGACGACGAGGGTGTCAGTGTGGTTGCTCTCGGGCGTGGTATTGGTGCCGAGGTACCAGTCGTAGGTGACGCCGCTCAAGTTGCTGTTGGCGCGGAGCGTGGTGCTCTGGCCGGGCTTGAGGAGCCAGTTGCCGCCGATGGTGACCTGCGGGGTCTTGTTGATGGTGAGGAGCAGGCGGCCCTTGATGGGGCAGCCGTCGGCGTTCAGCACATTGTTGCCAGCGGTGTCACGCAGGTTGCGGGCGATGTTGCCGGAGACGGAGTAGACGCTGTCGTTGAAGGGCCAGAGGTAAGAATCGCAGGCCACGACGGTGGTGTCTTCGAAGGTACTGTGCTTGAGGGTGAGGATGAGGTGGCCGATGGAGTCGCGGCAGGTGCTGTAGGCACGCTGGCTACCGGCGTGGACATAGAGGGTGGTGTCGTAGGAGACGCCATTGGTGGTGTCGAAGACGAAGTCGCTGGTACCGAGGTGGTAGGAGAAGCGGTCGCAAGCCACAGTGTCATCAGCAGCAGCGCGATTCAGCTCGATAGGCTTCTTGATGGTGAGGGTGAGGTTGTAGTTGACCCTGCACTTGCTGTTGGGATGGATGTGGTAGACACTGTCGCTGGGATTGATTTCGAAGGTGTACACGTTGGTATGGTAGGTCTCCTGGGAGTTCGTGTTGTACTCAGTGGCGTCGACGAAGGTGATGTTGGTGGCAGCAACGGTGTCGGCCAGGGAGAACTTGTATTCCTTGGCGGGTCTCAGGGAACCGTCGGTATTGAATACATTACCGTAGCGGGGTTTGAACTTGACAAACTCGCAGTTCCTGCTGGGGCTGACGAGGGTGTCCTTCGTGGCAGCAATGGTGAGGTCGAGGTGGTAGTAGTTCATGCAGTTGGCGGCGCTGTCGAAGGTGGAGTCGACATAGGTGCCGGCATTGCGCGGTGCATTGCGCCAGGTGTAGCGGTAGTTCTCGTCGCCGCAGGCGGTCACCACGGCGGTGTCATGGTTGATATGGGTGTAGGCGATAATGCGGATAGCAGCAAGGCTGTCGCAGTGGCCCACGGTAGCGTTGGGCAGTGTGGCCAGATGGATGAGCTGGTTGGTGTCGGTCAGGGTGCTGTCGCCCCAGACGAAGAAGCAGCCGGCGGTGACGTCGCGGACATTGGCCCGTGCATAGGCGGTATCGTTGAAACTGTTGTTGACCACGAGGGTGAGGTTATGCGTGGTGATGCAGTTATTGACCGTGTCGTTATGGCTCATGGTGGTGTCGGCCGTGTAGGCTTGGTTCCACGGGCTCATGTAGCGGTCGCACACGGTGGTGTCGATGTTGATATTGATGTGATTGGAGAGGTTGACCTTGATGCTGAGGATACTGTCGCAATGACCCTTCACGGTCTGCAGCGTGTCGTAATGGATAAGGGTGTCGGTGATGGTGCGGTTGCGCCAGCGGTAGCTGCAGGTGGTATCAGCGGTCTCCAGCGGAGCTACATAGGAGTGGTACATCGTCAGCTTGAGGGTGTCATGGCGCACGCAACCTTCGGGGGTAACAAAGTCCAGCGTGTCGTCAAACGAGGTGTAGAGCACGCTGTCCCATGCGGTATAGAAGCTGTCGCAGGCAACCTTGTTGATTACCTTGGACGAGTCTCTCATGGAGAGGGTGACCGTAATCTTCTTGACGGTATCGCAGCCGCTTTCGGTGTGGATGGTGTCGATGTATGTACCCGCAATTTTCCAGAGCTTCTTGTTCCACTTGACGTTGCAGTTGCCGCTCATCTCAAGGGGGGTGACGGTGTCGACCACGCCCTCGGACATGGTAAGTGCCAGCACATAGAGCACAGTGTCGTCCATCACCACGACACCTGTGTCGCGGGTGTAGGTCTCATGGTTGACCGACCATGTGTAAGATCCGCAAGCGGTCACATTGGTAGTCTCGATGTGCCATCCGTCATAGTCTTGACAGAATGCCACGGGCAAGCTTACGATAGCCAATAACAGACTCAATAATGCTTTTTTCATCTTGTTTAGTGTGTATTTATTATTATTATTCTCTATACTATAATTCTGCATATTAATGCGTTGCATACTCCGCCCCCTTGTGTGGGGATTGGGGTATCAACATGCAAAGATAAGACTTTTTTTGGAATTGCACTTTTTTTTATGAGAAAAAATGCTTTTTCCGAAAAATTAACACGCTCCGATGGTCGTCAGGGGCGCAGGATGAGCTCGGCGATATTCTCGACGTGCTGGGTGTGGGGGAACATGTCTACGGGTTGAATGCGGCCCACGTCGTACCGCTCGGCCAGCAGCTTCAGGTCCCGAGCCTGTGTGGCGGGGTTGCAACTGACATACACAATTTTGCGGGGCGCCGTGGCCAGCAGTTGGGCCACCACTTTCTCGTGCATTCCGGCGCGCGGCGGGTCGGTCACTACCACGTCGGGGCGCCCATTTGCGTCAATGAATTCCTCGGTGAGCACCTTCGCCATGTCGCCGGCATAGAATGTCGTGTTGCTAAAGCCGTTGCGGGCTGCGTTGACCCGTGCGTCAGCAATGGCCTCTTCCACATACTCAATGCCCACCACCTTGCGCACCTTGTCAGCCAAGAACAGCGCGATGGTGCCAGTGCCGGTGTAGAGGTCATACAACGTGTCGGTGGGTTTCAACTCGGCCAGTTCGGCCACGAAACTATAGAGCCGTTGCGCCTGGGCTGAGTTAGTCTGGTAGAATGATTTGGGGTTGATGATGAAGTGCAGCGGCCGTCCTCCGGCATAGCCCTCCATCCGCTCCTCGATGTGGTCTTCGCCTATGTAGGTGTGCACCTCAAGGTCGGCATACGAGTCGTTCATCTTTTGGTTGACGATATACTGCAGCGACGTGATTTCAGGGAATCGCTCGTGCAGCATGTCCAGCAAGGGCAGCAGCGGCGTTGTGTCGGTGTCGGCCACCACCACAATGACCATCCAGTGCCCCAGTGACGTGTTGCGCACCACCAAGTTGCGCAGATATCCTGTGTGGTTGCGTATGTCGTAGAACGGCATCCTATGGCTCACAGCGTAGTCGTTAACTGCCAGCCGGATGGCGTTACTCGGGTCAGTCTGAAGGGCGCAGTGCTCAATAGGCAGCACCTTGTCGAACAACTGGGGAATGTGGAATCCCAATGCCCCAAGCTCGTGTTCGTCCCGCTCGCCGGGATTGGTGCGCCAGGCACGGGTTGAGAAGGTAAACTCCAGCTTGTTGCGGTAGTAGTAAATCTGTTCCGAACCGCAGATGGGGCGCATCTGTGAGCAATCCACACCTCCCAGCCGCTCCAGATTGTCGCGCACCTGTCGCTGTTTGGCTTTCAGCTGCGCGGGATAGCTCATGGTCTGCCACTTGCATCCGCCGCACACTCCAAAGTGGGGGCACACCGCATCTACACGCAGTGGCGACAGGCTGTGAAACCGCACGGCGCGGCCCTCGGCATAGCTCTTTTTCTTCTTGTACAACTGTATGTCGACAATGTCGCCCGGCACAACAAACGGCACAAACACCACCAGCCCGTCCACCTTCGCCACGGCCATCCCCTCGGCACCGGCATCGGCTATCTCCACCCGCTCCAGCAGTGGCAATTCCCTATTGCGTCTTCCCATGGTATTCTTCGTTCTTTGGTTTTACATCGAAATGCAAAAAAAAGAAGCAGCCGGTCGCGGTCACTTCTTCTTTCTTGTAGAGCCTTGTCTTCCCTTTGACAAAGGGCGGCCGGACAACTATCTCTCGTCGGAGACGGTCAGTCTTTTTCTGCCTTTGCGGCGGCGGGCGGCCAGCACTTTCCTACCGTTGGCGGTAGACATTCTCTTGCGGAAACCGTGCTTGTTGGCTCTCTTTCTCAGCGAGGGTTGGAATGTTCTCTTCATATTGTCCGTTTATTTTATTTTCACCTTTCAAGAACCCTTTTTGGGGTATTTTTTCAACAAATTTGAGTTTGCAAAAGTACAAAACTTTTTTCAATTGGGGATAAAAAAAACACATCCGTAAATGTTTTTTCTGTGCAACATATTGATAACGTGTGCTTAAATTGTATAAAATAAATTCTTTTCCCGCTGTTTGAAAAATAATTTGTACCTTTGCAAAACTATTTTGCGATGTGAACAAATGTTAAATTGACCTACTCCGATATGGATAAGAAACAGTTTGTCGAGACGGTGGGTAAACCCGAGCGCTTTAGCTCGCAGGACCGCGGATGGCTCCATGCCATGCAGGCCAAGTACCCATATTCTTCGGTGGTGAGCGTCCTGGCGCTACTCGCCGACCGCGCTTTCCACTTCGACACCCCCGCCCAGCGTCGCGCCACAGTTCTCGCCATGTGTAACAGCGCACACCTCGACGGCCTCCTCTCCCGTGCCGCCGTGGCCACCGAGGAGTCCTCGTTCGACGTGCTGAACGAAATCAATACCTTCCAGGAGGTCTCTTTCAAGACCGCCCCCAAGAGTGTCATTTTGTCGAAATTCCTCCAGTCGAGCCCCTCGGAAGAGAAGCCGAAAGAGACTCCCAGTGTTCCCACTGCAGAACCTAACGACAAAAAAAGCTTGATCGACGATGGTTCGATAGCCACTGAAACACTGGCTGTTATATTTGAGCAGCAAGGCCTCCCCGACAAGGCGCTCGCCATCTACAGAAAACTTTTGGCCCGCAATCCCGAAAAAAGTAGTATTTTTGCACCCCGAATTGAACGTTTGGAAAAAACAATAAATAGTAAATAACATATTAGTAAAAGTAACGATGTACACCTTTATCGTAATCCTCATTCTTGTCGTCTGCGTCCTGCTTGCGCTCGTCGTCCTCGTCCAGAATTCCAAAGGCGGTGGTTTGGCCGCCAATTTCTCCGCCCCCACTCAGGTGATGGGCGTCCGGCAGACTGCCGACTTCCTTGAGAAAGCCACCTGGTGGCTCGCCGCCATCCTTGTCGCGCTCTCGCTTGCCGCTACCGTCAGCATCTCTGCTTCGCGCAGCCACAAGGCCGACCCCATGCACACCGAGGTTAACGAGGTCAGCGACCTGAGCCCCGTGCAGCAGCAGGCTCCCGCCGCTCCCGTAGCCCCCGTTGCCGAATGACGCCGTGGCTCCGCGCAGCGTAGAGCAGTCGGTTTCCAACCTTATACTTTCCCGCTTCCCGCATGTGCCTACAGACGGGCAGCGGGATGCTTGTTCCCTTATGGCGGGGTTCCTCTTCGACAGTGACCCCCGCTCCGTCATGCTCCTGCGCGGCTATGCCGGCACCGGCAAGACCTCGCTCGTCTCGGCGCTCATCCAGACCCTCCCGCAGCTCCGCGTCAACTCCCTCCTCCTTGCCCCCACGGGTAGGGCCGCCAAAGTGCTTGCGGGCTACAGCGGCCGACCCGCTTACACCATCCACAAGAAAATCTACATGACCGCCACCGACGCTTCCGGAGCCATGCGCACGGTGCGAGCACCCAACAAGCATTCTTACACCCTCTTCATTGTCGACGAAGCGTCGATGATTGGCCTCGAACCCTCTGCCACACGGCAGAGTTTGCTTGAGGACCTCATCGGCTATGTCTACGACGGCAACCACTGCCGCCTCATGCTTATCGGTGACAGTGCCCAGCTTCCGCCTGTCGGTCAAAGCGAGAGCCCCGCCCTCGACGAGCGCTACCTCGCCGCTGCCTTCGGCCTCAATGTCGTCTCCCACGAACTCACCGAAGTGGTTCGTCAGCAAAGCCTTTCCGGCATCCTGTCCAACGCCACGGCTCTCCGCGCACAGATTTCCGACTTCTCCTCCGGCGACGAGGCTGCATTGCCGCTCTTCACTACTGCCCCCGACGTGGTCAACCTCCAGGGCGCCGACCTGATGGAAACCCTCTACCGCGAGTACGACACCTACAATCTTGAGGAAGTCGTCGTCGTCACTCGCTCCAACAAGCGCGCCAACCTCTTCAACCAGGGCATCCGCTCCTCCATCCTTTACCGCGAGGAGGAAGTGAATGCCGGTGACTACCTGATGGTGGTGAAAAACAACTACTTCTGGCTCGACGAAGACTCCTCCATCGGCTTCATTGCCAACGGCGACATCGTCGAGGTGCTTAGCGTTCGCAACGTGCAGGAACTCTACGGGTTCCGCTTCGCCGATGCCACCCTGCGCTTTGTCGACTATCCCGACGAGCAGCCCCGCGACTGCAAGCTCCTCCTCTCCACCCTCTACAGCGAGTCGCCCTCGCTCACCGCCGACGAGCAGTCGCGCCTCTACACCGCTGTCATGGAGGACTATGCCGCCCTCCCGCACAAGGCCGACCGCCTGCGCGAGCTGCGCAAAAATCCTTATTATAATGCTTTGCAGGTCAAGTTCGCCTACTCGCTCACCTGCCACAAGACCCAGGGCGGCCAGTGGCGTACCGTCATTGTCGACCAAGGCTTCCTTCCGCCCGACCAGCCGCTCGACCGCGACTACCTGCGGTGGCTCTACACCGCCTTCACCCGGGCCACCGAGCGCGTCTACCTGCTCGGATTCGACCCCCGATTTTTCAAAAATTAGCATCCTTCCTCTCCGGATCCCCTCCGGTTCCGCTCCGGTCCCCCTCCGGTCCCGCTCCTATCGACGGCGGAGTGGAAGCGGTGTTGATGCGTAGGGGGAGGGGAGGGAAAAACTATTTGTGACGGGTGGCATAGACCGGGGCAGCGTAGGCTTCGAGCAGCAGGCGGCGCATCTCGTCGGTGGGCAGCGCGGCGGCGCGGACCTTGAGGCGGTCCAGGGTGCGCTGCGTGTAGCGCCCGGGATGTAGCCGGCCCGTCAACAGACTGTGGGCGGCATAGTTGGTGCCCATCAGGCGGTAGCCGTCCGCTATGCGGCGGTCGATAACTTCGGCCACATGCTCAAAGAGGTCTTCTCCGGTGGAGGGCTTTAGCTCTTTGGCTTTCAGCGGGGTGCCTATGTGGAGGTGCACATGCCCTTTGGCGCCGATGATGCCGGTGACCACGCTCCTCAGGTCTTCGCCTTCGGCTTTATGGTAGGTGCCTTGGCGGCTCAGGGCCAGCTCGGTGGCTTTCATCGTGTCGCACGGGTCCCATTCGTAACTGATGCTCATGGGAACGATGTGCAGACGGTCGAGCGCCTCCTGGGGCGGCAGCGGGCTGCCGAGGGTGAACATCTTGACGACTGCTGGCGCGGTGCGGTCGACGCCGTCCTTGGCGCGGCCGTTTTTCTGGGCTATCCAGACCGAATGCCGCTGGTCGGCAATCAAGTAGTTGATGTATTCCGAGAGATGGTGCAGGCTGTTGTAAAAGGCGCGTGGCGAGCCTCCGCGCTCCATGCGGATGAGTTTGTTGCTGCGGAAAAGCACTTCGATGATGGGTAGCGAAAGGAGATTTTCGCCGAAGACGATGTGCGAGGTGTCGCCGCGATGATGGATGAGCAGGTATTGCAGCAGAAAGGCATCGAGCGTGATGTCGCGGTGGTTGGAGACGAAGAGGTAGGGCTCGCCACGGCGTAGGTTATTCAGGCCGCTGAAGGTGAACTCGGTGATGGTCTCAGCAATGATGCGGCGGATAGCGTCGTTCATGAAGGTGGCCTGGAACTGGTGGATGGTGTGGCATGCCAGCAGCCGCTCACGTCCTTCGTCGGCGCTCATGTCGGGGTAGATGAAGCGCAGCACCTGGGGAAACATGTCCCACGAGGCGATACGCTGCATGGCCTGGGGCAGTTCGGCGTCGGTATAGGGGCGGATGTCGTCGAAGGTCTCCATCAGAAGGTGTGGGCTATGAGGTTATCCATCTCTTCCTTGGGCGAGGCGCCCTCGTAGAGGATGCGGTAGACGGCTTCGGCGATGGGGATATGCTGAGTGAGTCCGTGCTCCAAGGCGATGCTATGCATGTTCTTCACCGAGAAGTAGCCTTCGGCTACCGAGCCGGTGCGTGCGAAGACATCGGCGGGACGCTCGCCGCGGGCCACGGCTTCGCCCAGCGCACGGTTGCGGCTGTGGCGAGACCAGCAGGTCACCACCAGGTCGCCCATGTAGCAACTCTCGCGGATGTCGCGCCCGGCAAAGGGAATGTTGCGGTCCAGGGCCGCCTGCATTTCGCGCAGGGCGGCGGCGGTGAGCACGGCATTCAGGTTGTCGCCATAGCCCAAACCCTGGCTGAGTCCGGCGGCAATGGCGTAGATGTTCTTGCCCAAGCCGCACCGCTCGATGCCGTCGATGTCGGCGCTGACGCGGGTGTGGACGTAGTGGCAGCGCAGGGTTTGCTGCATTTCGCGTGCAAAGTTGGGATTGGTCGAGGCGACGGTGAGGAAAGTGGGCATCTCGTGGCTCACCTCCTCGGCATGGCTCGGACCGCTGACGATACAGATATTTTCTTTCGGCAGGTAGTAGTGCTTGACGAGATATGCCGAGACGCTCAGGCAACAGTCGGGGATGGTGCCTTTGACGGCCGAGATGATTCGCTTGCCGTTGAGGGCGTTGTCGGGCAGGAGGTCAAGCACTTGGTGTAGATAGGCCGATGGGGTGGCCAGCAGCAGATGGGTGCTGTCGGCAGCGATGGCGCTGATGTCGGTGCTCACATTCAAACGGCTTGCGTCGAGGTTTGCATCCGGCAGGTGCCGCGGATTGTGTCCGTGGCACTTGATGTGGTCGCACACTTCCTCGCTTCTAACCCACCAATTTACCCTTTGACCAGAGTTCTCGAGCAGTATTTTTACTAATGCGGTGGCCCAACTGCCTCCGCCGATAATTCCTATCATTTTCTCTTTCATTGTGTAGCGCCGTGCTGTCGCCGTGGCGACGGGCGCAAAACGAGTTGCAAAGATAGGAAGATTATTTCACACTTTATAACATTATTCTGTTAAAAACCCTTAATTGCCAGGGCGGCTTTCTGTTCGGATACAAAAAAGGCGGGCTCCGATTGGAGCCCGCTGTACATTAAGCCGTAAGTGTAGCCTTATTTCTTCTTGGCAACTTTCTTCGCGGCGGGTTTCTTAGCAGCCTTCTTGGCGGCGAGCAGGTTGCTGCCAGCTTTGAATTTGGCCACTTTCTTGGCGGGGACCTTCACGGTGGCGCCGGTCTGCGGGTTCTTGGCGGTGCGGGCCTTGCGGTTCACAACGCTGAAGGTGCCGAAGCCGATCAGGGTCACTTTCTCGCCTTTGCACAGTTTCTCCTGGATGGCGCCGAAGCAAGCGTTCATAGCCTCTTTAGCGGCCACTTTGGTCATGCCGGTTTTGGCGGCCATTGCGTTAACAAGTTCAGTTTTGTTCATAATATAAAAATTTAAGGGTTAATAATTGTTTCAGTCTTTACTTGGAGTTGGTTTTCAGGGTTGTCTGTGTAAGTGTTTGTGCTTGTTGTTTTGACGATGCAAATGTATGAAATTTTTTTTATTTGCACCAAATTTTTTTTACACTTTTTTAGAAAAAAAATGCGAATAACTTTCAAATGACTAGTTTCCAGTCAGTTACATTTATCCCTCGGAGGAAGTCTTCAACGTTATTTTTCTTTTTTCCAGCCATTTGCAGCTCTAAAATCTCCACAAAACCATCGGCGGTAGCGACTTTTAGCACCTTTTTTCCGTCAGTTTCAAGCGTTTTTTCGTCGCTATTCCGCCCTATTACTGGGCGTACGGAATAGACCTTGAAGGAAACCTCGTCGCCCTGCGGTTTTCGAAGGGTCATGGTCGCGGCAGGGTAGGGTGAGAGGCCGCGCACGAAACGCTCCACTTCCGCTGCGGTGCGGCTGAAGTCGATGCGGCAGTCCTCCTTGAAGATCTTAGGTGCCGGGCAAGGTTCGCCCTCTTGCGGGCGTGGTGTGATGACGTCAGCCTCCATATCGTCGAGAGTCTGCACTACCAGGCGGCTGCCGATATCGGCCAGCCGGTCGTGCAGCGTCTCTGCGGTATCGGTGGCGTGGATGGGCGTCCGCTCTTGTAGCAGGATACTGCCTTCGTCAATCTGGTGGTTGAGCAGGAAGGTGGTAACGCCAGTCTCGTGCTCCCCGTTGATGATGGCCCAGTTGATGGGGGCGGCACCCCGGTAGCGGGGCAGCAGCGAGGCGTGCAGGTTAAAGGTGCCCAGCGGAGGCATGGCCCATACCGCCTCGGGCAGCATGCGGAAGGCTACCACCACGAACATATCGGCGTTGAAGGTGCGCAGCCTCTCCAGAAACTCGGGGTCGCGCAACTTCTCTGGCTGTAGCAGGGAAAGCTTGTGATCGAGGGCGTACTGCTTTACGGCGCTGTAGACCACCTTTTGGCCGCGTCCAGCTTGTCGGTCGGGCACAGTCACCACGCCGCAGACCTCGTGCTTCGAGTGCACGATGGCGTCGAGCGCCGTTACGGCGAAGTCCGGTGTGCCGAAAAAGACTATACGCATTCTCTATAGAATTTGCACATCTTGAGCGCTGTGATGGCACCCTCCACGCCCTTGTTACCGTGCTTGCCGCCAGCACGGTCCAGTGCCTGCTGCATGGTGTCGCAGGTCAGCACGCTGAAGATAACGGGACGGCCGTGCTTGAGCGACACATTGGTGATGCCCTGCGAAACGGCCTGGCAGATGAACTCAAAGTGGCGTGTCTCGCCCTGTATCACGCATCCGATGCAGATGACTGCATTGAGGCGCGGGGTGAAGTGATACAACAGGTCAGCCGCTGTGCTTAGCTCAAAAGTGCCGGGCACATGGCGCACGATTACGTTCTCGGTCTTCACACCGTGCTCTTTCAGCGTCTCAACTGCACCTTCCAGCATGGCATTGGTTACCTCCGGATTCCACTCCGCCGCTACCACTGCAATGGTGTATGGGCTTCCGTCGGGTACTGCCAAGGGATCATAGTCTGAGAGGTTGGTCTTCTTCATATTATTATTATATAGTATATGTGTTTAGAAGTCCTTGGGGTTGATTTCCCTTCGGTCGTTCTTGCGTTTCTTCTTGGTTTCTTTGATGGTGCTGTTGTCAGCCTTGTATTCGAGGGTTTCGCCGCGACGGGGCTTGTGAATGCCGAAGTAGCTTTTGTCCAGATGCAGCCTGCGTGTGCGGAGGCTGTGGTGGTCGAAGTCGAGAATCCATTCAGGGTCGAATGTCTGATACAGGAACCGGCACTCGAAGTGCAAATGAGGCCCTGTGCTCCGGCCCGTACTGCCGCCCTGCCCTATCACCTCTCCGGCCTCGACATGCTGGCCGTGCTTGACGTTAATCTTCGACAGGTGTCCATAGAGCGTCTCCAGGCCGTTAGTGTGGCGGATGACGACGCAGTTGCCATAGCCGCCCATACGTGATGCTACACGCACCGTACCGCCAAAGGCGGCGTGCACCGGGTCGCCAGTGCGCAACCGTATATCCACCCCGTGGTGCCCGCGTTTCCAGCGCCATCCATAAGTGCTGGTCTTGGCGTTTCTCACGGGGAAGCAGAATTCCGATGAGTCGTTCACCAACTTCAGGTTAATCTCGTCGGGCATTTCCGCCAGCTGTGTCCGCCCGTGCGGATTCACGCGGTGTTGCGGAAATCCGTCGTACCACATCGGCACGATGTATGCTTCGGCAGCGCTTGCCTTCGGCGCTACCGATGCTTCCGCCACAGGGACGACGGCGCTTGCTGCGGGTGGTTTAGGCGCTGCGACCTTCTCCACTGCGGGGGCTTTCTTCTCGGGTTTGGGTTTGGCCGCTTTGGCTTGTTTCTTCGCCGCTGCTTCCAGACGCACGTTGATGATGGAGTCGTAGTACGACATCTGTGCTTCGGCGTGCAGGCCCAATAGCAGTAACAACAGCAGTATGGCCCGCCGCAGCCGTGCCACGGGTATGCCCAGCTGCTCGCGGTATTTGGCTACTGTCCTCCGCGCCAGCGGAAGCCCTTGAGCGTTCAGCATCTTGGTCAGCGCGTCATCGCTCAGCGGCGCCTGCTTGTCCTCGGACGCCACGGCATCCGACAGCCGCTGCTTGATGGTCTCCACCGACACCTCGCCGTCTTCCGTGGCCATGCCCTTCGAGAAGCAGTCTTTCAGTGGTATTGTGCCGAAGTCGGTCTCGATGTATTTGCTGTTGGCCATGCGCGACACTGTGCTGATGTCCAACCCTGTGGCTTCGGCCACTTCGCGCTGCCGCAGCGGGCGCAGTTGGTCGCAGTCGCCGCTCAGCAGGAAGGCGCGCTGGTGCTCCACGATGTAACGCATCACGCGCACGATGGTGTCATGTCGCTGCTGTAGCAGGTCGATGAACGCCTGTGCGTCGTTCTGCTTGGTGCGCAGGAACTGCACCGTCTCGCGGTCGCCTTTCTCGCGCTCCATCTCTTGCAGCATGTCGGTGTAGTAACTGTTGAGGCTCAGCCGCGGCAATCCGCCGTCGTTCACATGGAATTGCAGTTGCCCGTCATGCTGTGTCAGGATAATGTCGGGTATCACCGCCGCCGCTGTGTTGTTGTCGGCGTCGCTCGAACCTGCGGGTTTGGGGTTCAGGCGGCGAATCACGTTTGCGGCCTCCTCCAGGGTCTCTTCGTCAATACCAAGGGCCTCGCAGATGCGCGAGTAGCGCCGGTTGGCGAAGTCGTCGAAGTGGTCCCGCACAATGGCAAGGGCTAGTTCCTCTTCTCTATCTCCGGCCTCCGTGTTGCGTTCCAGCTGCAGCAGCAGGCACTCGCGCAGGTTGCGTGCGCCGATGCCAGGCGGGTCAAGGCTCTGCACCGTATGCAGCGCCTCCTCCACCTCCTGCGGTGTGGCCTCGATACCTTGCCGGAAAGCCAGGTCGTTGGCTATCAGCCCCAGGTCGCGCCCCAGGTAGCCTGCGTCGTCGAGGCTCCCCACCAGTTCGGTGGCGATAGCCAGCTGGCGTTGGTCCAGGTCGCGCAGCGAAAGCTGTTCCAATAGCCGCTCTGTGAATGAAAGGCTGTCGCTCACCACAAACTCGCGTCTCACCGCGTTGGGGTCGCGCTCCGTGTGCTCGCGGTAGTCGTAGTCGTAATCCTCCTCGCCGTCACTGTCCCAGTCCGACTCGCGGGCCTCCGCTTGCGGTAGCGGTTGCTCCTCGGGCATCTCGGCGTCCAGCAGGGGGTTCTTCTCAATCTCTTCCTTGATGGCCTGCTCCAGGTCGGTGACGGGCAACTGCAACAGCCGCATCAGCTGTATCTGCTGAGGCGAAAGCTTCTGTTGCAGTTGCTGTCGCTGAACCTGTTTCACTTGGGTATCTTCTAGATATTCTAGCTTATCTAGATTGTCTAGTTATTCTAGGCTTTAGCGGACGATGTCCATTTCCTCGATGAGGTTCTTGGCGCCGGCGTAGATGTCGATGACCCAGAGCATGTAGCGGCTGTCGAGGCAGATGCAGCGCTGCAGGTTCTCCTCGAAGTCGATGTCGCCGCTCATGGCCTCGCTGTTGCCGTCGAAGGCCAGTCCGATGAGCACGCCCTTGCCGTTGATGACCGGCGAGCCACTGTTGCCGCCTGTGATGTCGTTGTTGGTGATGAAGCAGGTGGGCATCTCACCATTCTTGTTGGCGTAGGGGCCGAACTCCTTGGACTCATAGAGCTTCTTCAGGCGCTCGGGTACGGCGAATTCGGTGCTTGTGGGGTCTTCCTTCTCGATGACACCTTTCATTGTGGTGTAGTAACGGTAGTCCACACCGTCCTTGGGCTCGTAGCTCTTCACGTTGCCGTAGGTGAGGCGTATGGTCGAGTTGGCATCGGGCGACATGAGTTTTCTGCCCTTGTTCATCTGCAGTATACCGTCGGTGAAGTCGCGTATGCCGCGCTGCAAGCCGTCCCTGCTCTCCTGCGATACGTTTTCGTCAAGGTTGAAGTACAGTTCCCAGACTTCATTGCCGGCAGCCATCAGGGGGTCTTTCTGCAGCTGCTTGAGATTGGGCTTGTGCATGAACTGGCCCACCTTCTCTTCGTTGGCGAAGATGCTCTTGTCGTAGAGGTCGTTGGCGTAGCGCTCCCAGTCGCCTTTGTATTTCTTCTGTGCTGCCTTGAGAAAATCGGGGCACACGTCGGGGTTGATGTGGGCGTAGACGTATCCGAAGAGGGCTGCCGTGAGGCGGCGGTCCACCTGCTCGTCATAGTCCTTGAAGAAGCCTGCAGCGTAGTTCTCATAGCGGCTCAGGTCGGCGTTCTTGTCGTTTTCCAGGTCTCTCTTGAGGCTGTTGCCCAGGCGTACGGCCAACATCAAAGCCTCGGAGCCGGTGATCAGGCCTTCCGTCACATACATGAAGGTCTCCTCGCTCTTGGCACGGTCGGCATAACCCTTTTCGATAAGGTCGAGGGCCTTGCCGTACTTCGGGGCGTGGTGGCGGGCCCACTCGCTGTACTCTTTCTCGAGCTCCTTCTTCAGGCCCATGGTGTTCAGGGCCTTCAGGGCTTTGTTCTGCTCGTTGCTGTACTTCCAGTAGTTCGAGCAGCTGGCGTACTTCGAGGCGTATTTGATGCGCGTGGCCTGTGAAGCGGCCATCTCTTCGCGCAGGATGTTGATCTTCACGGTGCGTATTTCGTAGCGCAGCTTATTGATGATGTTCATGGTCTCTTCCAGGCCGTAGCTGGTGAGGAAATGGTCGGTGGTGCCGGGGAAGCCCATCACCATGGCAAAGTCGCCGTCCTTCAGTTCGCCGGCGCTCACTTTCAGGTGGCGCTTCGGGCTGAGGGGGATGTTGTCCTTGCTGTACTCGGCGGGGTTGCCGTCCTTGTCGGTGTAGATGCGGAACATCGAGAAGTCGCAGGTGTGGCGGGGCCAGCTCCAGTTGTCGGTGTCGCCGCCGAACTTACCCATAGACGACGGGGGTGCGCCAACAAGGCGGACGTCCTTGTAGATGATGTGCACGAAGAGGAAGAACTGGTTGCCATTGAACATGGGCTTCACCTTGGCGGCGTATTTGGTGTCCTTCACTGCCTCCTCCTCAATCTCGGCGCACACCTTCTTGATGGCTTCGGCGCGGTCGCCCTCGCTCATGTCGTCGCTCAGGGCTTCCTGCACCTTCTTGGTGACATCCTCCATGCGCACCAGTATCGAAGCCGTCAGACCGGGGTTGGGCAGCTCTTCCTCCAGCGAGTAGGCCCAGAAGCCGTCGCGCAGGTAGTCGTGCTCCACGGTCGAGTGCTCTTGCAGCTTGCCGTAGCCGCAATGGTGGTTGGTGCTCACCAGACCCTTGTCGCTGATGATCTCACCGGTGCAGAAGTGCCAGAAGGGGGTGCCGGCGTTGCCGAGACCCACGATGGCGTCCTTCAGGCAGCTCTGGTTGACACTGTAGATGTCCTCCGGCTTCAGCTTGAAGCCGGCCTTCTGCATGTCGTTGTAGTTTTTTCCAATCAGTGACAGAAGCCACATGCCCTCATCGGCGCGCGCTGCGGTGGGCAGCATCAGCGCAAGGGCCATTGTTACGATTAAAGTGCGAATTTTCATTGTATTATTTATTTTTATAATTGTTTTGCGCGCGAATTATCAGTGTGCAAAAATACATAATTTTTGTAAACTGGCAAAATATAATATGTTATTTAGTGGTGTAGATTATTCTTCCTACGCATCCTCTCCGTACCCTCTCCGTCAGTTTTACCACTGTTTACCGACTGTTCTCCGGTATAAACCGTTAAACAACCGGTGAACAACCGTAGAACAGTTGGAGAGGGTACGGAGAGGGTATGGCGGGGAGGGGCAAGGGAAGCGTACCGGTTTTTTATCAACAGCAAAACGTGAGGTGAAAGGTGGGGCTGATGAGTGGTGGGTGGCAGGTGGTAAGTGGTATGTGTCAGGCGGTTGGAAAAATATTTTCATCAAAGTGAAACTTTTTCGGATTTGTTGCGTTAAGGGTTATGAACAACAATAATTGGGTTAAAAAAACAAAAAAAGGATTTTTTTGGCAGTAATTGGAAATTTCTTCGTAATTTTACAACCTGAAATATTGTAGGTAAAAATGGCCTTAATACTTGGAAAAGAATACTGTAAGGTGGACTCGAACGGTCGCTTCAAGTTCCCAATTGCCTTGAAGAGGCAGTTGGAGGCGGGTGCTCCCGCTGAGCGTATGGACGGACGTTTCGTGATACGCCAGAGTGTCTATGCCGAGTGTTTGGAGCTGTGGACTTACGCCAGTTTCAGGGAGGAGGTGGAGAAACTCCAGGCAATGCTTAATCCTTACCGCCGCGAGGACCGCGACCTGCTGCGCAAGCTGACTGAGGGCAATATCATCGAGTTGGACACCAATGACCGGCTCTTGATACCCGCCGAGCAGAAGGCTGTGGTGGCCGAGGCCAAGGAGGTGGTGCTGCAATCGACTGGCAAGTTCATCGAGCTCTGGGACCGTAAGGCCTACGACCGTATGAACGAGGCCGGCGGCGACTATGCACAGCGTGCAGAGGAGCTGCTTGGCGCAAAGCCGGTTGATGCAGATGCCAAATGAATACCATAGACCCGTGATGCTAAGCGAGGCGGTGGACGGCCTGAACGTCCGCCCCGACGGCACGTATGTTGACGTGACCTTCGGCGGTGGCGGTCATTCGCGCGCCATCATGGAGCGTCTCGGTGCCGACGGTCGTCTCTATGCATTTGACCAGGACGAGGAGGCGCGGCAGAATGCTATCGACGACCCGCGCTTCACGCTCATCGGTGAGAACTTCCGCTACCTGAAGAACTACCTGCGGCTGTACGGTGTACGCCAGGTGGATGGCGTGCTGGCCGACCTTGGCGTCAGCAGTCACCAGTTCGACGTGGCCGAGCGCGGCTTCTCGACGCGCTTCGAAGGCGAGCTGGATCTGCGCATGGACCGCCGCGGCGACACCACGGCTCGCGACTTGGTGAACGGCCTCGACGAGGAGAGTCTGGCACGCATGCTGAAGCTCTACGGCGAGCTGCCCAACGCGCGCCAGATGGCCAAGGCCATAGTGAGAGCCCGCGGCGAGAAGGAGATAGTTACCACTGGCGACCTTAAGGAGGCCGTGAGCCATCACCTGCCGCATAAGATGGAGAACAAGTACTTGGCTATGCTGTTCCAAGCCTTGCGCATAGAGGTGAACGGCGAGCTTGACGCTCTGCGCGAGATGCTCGTGCAGGCCGCGGAGCTGCTGCCCGTTGGCGGACGGCTGGCGGTGATAAGCTACCACTCGCTCGAAGACCGTCTGGTGAAGAACTTTATGCGTGCCGGCAACTTCGAGGGTGTGGTGGAGAAGGATTTCTACGGCAACCCGCTGGCGCCCCTGCACCAGCTGGTGAGCACCGCCGCCACGGCCGAGGAAGTGGCAGCGAACAGCCGCGCTCGCAGTGCACGGCTGCGGGTGGCGGAGAAGGTGGAGGTTAATGGATAAAGGATAAGGATTAAGATGGGTAATAAATTCAGAGAGAGCAAGGAAAAGGTCGTGGAAGAGGGCCTTGAGGCTCCGCGCGAGGAAACCGTCGTCGAGGATGTGGCGACGGAGGCCACCGTTGCCGAGACCAAGAAGCCCCGCCACAGCGGCCGCGGCGACAAGGCGGCGCGCGGCATCGGACGTGTGCTGGGCGGCGACCTGTTGGCCGACAAGCTGGTGCTGCGCCAAATACCGCTGCTGCTACTCTGCCTCTTCTATCTGCTGCTCATAATCGGCAACCGTTACCGCATAGAGAACATGAGCCGCGACAAGGCGGCCACCGAGGAGCGCATCAACTATCTGCGCGAGCAGCGCATACAGATGCAGAAGCAGTACCAGCAGAACGTGAAGATGTCGCAGATTGCCGATGACTTGAAGGAGACTGGTGTGGGTATCACTGCCGGACCGCCGTATGAGTTGTGAACTTAATAGTTTAGATATAGTACATATTATTATATAGTGCAGAATAAGGAAGATAATAACGACAAGCGCATGACGCGCGGGCCCATGGTGCTCTACCTGCTGCTCACACTGGGTGTTGGGGCGGCCATAGTGTGGGGCATGGTGGACATACAGATTGTGCACGGCGATGAGTGGCGCGCCCTCGGCGAACGCCGCGAGGCGGGCCTGCGCAGCGACCCCGCGCGACGTGGCAACATATACTCCAGCGACGGTAAAATACTGGCTACCACGGTGACCGAGTGCGACTTGTACCTTGACCTGTACAACAGTTTGGAGCGCGACGAGCACGGCAACGTGAAGTACGACAAGCACGGCAATCCCATCGAGACGGGCCCAGTGGTCGACAGCAACTTCAGCCTCTATCTTGACACGCTGTGTCTTATGCTCGCCGACGCCATGCCGGGCCGTACGGCCTCTTACTACCGCGAGCGCATCGTCGTGGAGCGCGCCAAGGAGCGACCCCGCCGCTGCTTCCTGGTGCAAAGGGATGTGCCCTACTCGGTTTGGCTGCAGATTACACGCCTGCCGGGTTGGAGCCGCGCCGTGGTGCGCCAGGTCGACGGCCAGAGTGTGGTGCATCAGGTGCGTGCCCACATCTACGGCAACATGGCCGGCAACACCATAGGTTTCCGCAACCGCAAGGAGAGTGGTTCATACACAGGCCTGGAAGGCTATTATGACAGCATACTGCGCGGACAGGACGGTCTGCTCAACTGCCGCCGCCTCACCAAAGGTATATGGCTCCCCGACGAGCCCTACGCACGCAAAGAGGTGGCCCAGCGCACCGACACCACCACGATTGACACCATAGTGCTGCAACGCCGTATAGACGGCAGCAGCATTGTGTCGACGATAGACACCCGCTACCAGGATATCGCCGAGGCTTCGCTGCGCAAAGCCCTCAACATGTATGGCGGCACTGCCGGATGCGCCATGCTCATGGAGATGAGCACAGGCTATATGTTGGCGTGCGTCAACCTGGCAGTGGACACCGCCGCCCATGAGTACTTGGAAGTGCGCGACCGCAACATCGCTGTGAGCGATGTCTATGAGCCAGGCTCCACCTTTAAGACCGTCATCCTCACCGCTATCCTTGGTGACCCCGAGGTGCAGATAGACACCACCATGCGCCTGCCGGCACGATACAAGAACTTCGGCGGTGTGAACGGCGAGATCAAGGACGACCACGGCGGATGGGACTCGCTGACGCTGAAACAGGTGATGGAGCAGTCGTCGAACGTGGGTATGAGCGACCTCGGCTGGCGCTTCTATAATCACCGTCGCGATACCTTGCGCCACCGTGTGGAGCGTATGTTCCCATACGGCAAGATAAACCCCGACGTCAATGCGCCGGAATACAAGACATGGGTCAACGACCTGCACCGCTCGAACCGTGACTTCTTGAACTTCTGCTACGGCTACTCAACACGCGTGTCGGCTCTGCAGCTGATTACTTTCTACAACGGCCTTGGTGCCGGAGGACGCATGGTGAAGCCGCAGTTCTGCAAGGCCATCATCGACAAAGAGGGTAAAACGACAGAGATAAAGCCTGTGGTGCTCAACGCCAACATGTGCGACAAGCGTGCAGCGGCACTGATGCATGACATGCTGGAGGGCGTTGTTGAGAACGGTACCGGCAACAATATCAAGAACACCACCTATGGTATCGCAGGCAAGACGGGCACGGCGGTGCACAGCTACTCGAACATGAGGCGTTACAATGCTTCGTTCGCCGGCTTCTTCCCCTCGGAGAACCCGCGCTACACCTGTCTGGTGATGCTGGAGAACATACCCGTCTACGGACGTCAGGCAGCCGTGGTATTCAAGACTATCAGCGACTGTGTGGTGGCTGTGGACAAGGGCCTGAGCAACGGCGGCGTGAAGAGCGTGTGGCCACGGTTGGAGGATGACAGTGCCATGGCGCAGCAGCGTCCCGCGCTGACCAAAGGCAGGGAACGTGACATAAAGGCACTGTACAAGAAACTCAGGCTGCCGTATGAGGAGACTGACAGTGCAACCACGTGGGTCAGCTACGTGGCAGCCACCGACTCTACTAAAGGGCATTATGTGCCATACAAGTCAATCAGCGGCAGGGTGCCTAACTGTTACGGTATGACGGCCAAGGACGCCATAGCCCTGCTGCACGAGGAAGGATATAAGGTGAAGGTGAACGGTTATGGCAAGGTGCGCTCGCAAAGCCCCCAGGCCAACCAAGCGGCGAAGAGTGGAACGACAGTGGTGTTGGAGTTGAGATAGAAAGATAAAGGTTACAGGTTACAGGTTACGGGTTAGAGGTTACGGGTTACAGGTTAGAGGTTACAGGTTACGGGTTACAGGTTACGGGTTACAGGTTACAGGTTACAGGTTACGGATTACAGGTTACGGATTAAAAGATAGATATAGAATAGATGAGATTATTAGATATAATAAAAGGTGTTGAGGCCGAGGTGCTGGGCGCGAAGGATGTAGATGTTAAGGACATCCAGTTTGACTCGCGCAAGGTCGGCACAGGTACCCTCTTCGTGGCGCAGCGTGGCACCAAGGTTGACGGACACAGCTACATTGCCGGTGCTGTTGAGAAAGGTGCTGTGGCGGTGGTATGCGAGGAATTGCCGGAATGTCTGGCAGAGGGAGTTGCTTACGTCAAGGTGAAAGACAGCAGCGTGGCGCTGGGACTGATAGCCGCCAACTGGTACGGTCATCCGTCGGAGCAGCTGAAGCTTGTAGGTATCACAGGCACCAACGGCAAGACCACCACGGTGACCCTGCTGCACAGGATGTTCCGTCAGCTGGGCTACCATGTGGGACTGGTCTCCACTATAGTGAACAAGATTGACGAAGAAGAACTGCCCACAGGCCACACCACCCCTGACGCGCTGGAACTGAACCAGCTGCTGCGCAAGATGGTTGATGCCGGATGCGTCTACGCCTTCATGGAGGTTAGTAGCCACGCCGTGGTGCAGCACCGCATAGCCGGCGTACGTTTTGCAGGAGCCATCTTCAGCAATATCACACACGACCATTTGGACTTCCACAAGACTATGGCCAACTACATAGCCGCCAAGAAAGGCTTCTTCGACGGTCTCGACAAGGAAGCATGGGCGCTGGTGAATGTGGACGACAAGAACGGGCGCGTCATGGTTCAGAACACCAAGGCCGAAGTGCATACCTATGGCCTGCAGCATGATGCCGACTATCGTTGCAAGATATTGGAGAACACTTTCGAGGGTATGCACATCGTTGTTGACGGCAGTGAGATGTGGTGCCGTCTTGTAGGCAAGTTTAATGCCTACAACCTAATGGCTATCTATGGAGCCGCTGTGCTTTGCGGTGTAGAGAAAGGTGAGGCGTTGCGTATACTGAGTGCGCTGGAGGCTGCTCCGGGGCGCTTCCAGTATGTCAACGGACGCGGTATCACCGGCATTGTGGACTATGCCCATACGCCCGATGCTCTGCAGAATGTCATCTCGACCATTGACGGCATCCGCCGACAGTCGCAGTTGCTCATCACAGTGGTAGGCTGTGGCGGTGACCGTGACCGTACCAAGCGGCCGGAGATGGCGCAGATAGCCGCTGAAGGCAGCGACAAGGTTGTGCTTACAAGCGACAACCCGCGCACGGAGAACCCCGATGTCATACTGGATGAGATGGAGGCGGGCCTCACGCCCCAGCAATTGTGCCACACGGTGCGCATCACCGACCGCCGGCAGGCCATACGCACAGCCTGCATGATGGCCAAAGAAGGTGACATAGTGCTGGTGGCAGGCAAAGGACATGAGACCTACCAGGAGGTGAACGGTGTGCGTAGCCACTTCGACGATGTTGAGGAACTGGAGAAAGAATTAGGAATTAGAAAATAGGACTAAGAAATATGCTATACTATCTGTTTCACTGGTTGCATGAAAGCCTGCACGTCCCCGGAACGGGTGTCTTTGAGTACATCTCATTTCGGTCTGGTGCGAGCATTGTGACGGCTTTGTTTATCATGCTTGTCCTCGGCAAGCCTTTCATTAAATGGCTGAAGAACAAGCTGGGGATTATGGATGAGGTGCGCGCGGAGCTTGGTCTCGAGGGTGCCGAGCAGAAAGCCAAGACCCCGACGATGGGAGGATTGTTGATTCTGACCGCCATCATAGTTCCTACGCTGCTGTTTGCCAAGCTTGACAACGTGTATGTGCAAATAATGCTCGGCACCACGCTGTGGATGGGCATGGTGGGTTTCTTGGACGACTATCTGAAGAAGACCCGCGGCAAAGCCGGTCTGCCGGGCAAGTACAAAGTGATAGGTCAGGTGCTGCTGGGACTTGCCGTAGGCCTGCTGATAACCTTCCACCCCGACATCAAGGAGCCGCTGAAGACCACCATTCCGTTTGTCAAGAACAATGAATTTGACTACACATGGCTGGTGTCGTGGATGGGCGACTGGGCTGAGAACTACGCATGGATAATATATGTTATAATAGTGATACTGATAGTTACCGCCGTGAGTAATGCGTCGAACCTCACCGACGGTATCGACGGCATAGCCACGGGTGTGGCTGCCGTCAACGGTGGTGCATTGGCACTGCTGGCATGGGTTAGCGGTAACATCATCATGTCGTCGTACCTCAACATAATGTACCTGCCCAATATCGGTGAGCTGGCTATCTTCAGTACCGCCTTTGTGGGAGCCACGCTGGGCTTCCTGTGGTTCAACACCCATCCTGCCGAGATATTCATGGGCGACACTGGCTCGCTGGCCATTGGAGGCATCATAGCCGTTTTTGCCATACTCATCCGCAAAGAGCTGTTGCTGCCGGTGCTGTGCGGCATTTATTTAGTTGAAGACCTGTCGGTAATAATACAGACCACGGGGTGCAAGATGTACCGTCGCAAGCATAAGCTGCCCACTGGTGTGCCGGTGCCTGTAGAGAAACGCCCCTTCCTGATGTCGCCGCTGCACCACCACTACCAGAAGAAAGGTATTGCGGAGGAGAAGGTGGTGATGAGATTTATAATCATTGCCATATTGCTGGCTATTTTTACACTGTCAACGCTGAAACTGAGATAAAACATGACTATAGAGACACTCGCCAAACAAGGCATCACTCACACCGGATTGGCCGGAATAGACACCGCACGGCTCAAAACCATGCGTAACACTACGCTGCGCACATGCTTTAATAGGCTTGAAGACACACGCTACAGGCAGGAGTTTGTGGCGCGAATATTGGATCGAGAATATATCAACGACGCTGGTGCTCGCAGTGTCAACGCCACGTGGTATGCACTTGAAAGTATACAAGGCGGAGTGGTATGGATTGTCTGCGGCACGGATGCTGAGACAGACTACAGCCGATTGATTCCTGTGGCGCTACGTAAGGTGAGGATGATGTTAGTGTTAGGTCCATCAGGCCAGTTGAAACAGGCCTTCAATGGTGCAGTCCCTGCGATAGAAGAATGCCACTCCATGAGGGATGCGTTGCACAGAGCATACTTGTATGACGCTTCCGATGTCAAGGTGCTCTTCTCACCGGCCTGTAACGATGGTACACCCACGAGTGCGCTGGGCGAGGCTTTCCGTAGCGAGGTGAATGAACTATAAAGGATTAAAGAAATGAGACTGGCAAAGATATTCAAAGGCGACAGAACTATCTGGGTAGTGTTTTTCCTGCTCAGCATAGTGTCGTTGTTAGCGGTGTACAGCTCGATAGGGCTTTATGCCTACTCTGCTTTTGCCAGCAAGACGCCGACATCGCTGTTCCTGCGCCACATGCTTATAGTGGCGGTGACATACGTTGTTGTTGCTGCGTTGTCGCATGTCAACTACCGCTATTTTTCGCGCTTTGCCGTGCTTGGTTACTGGGCAGCGATAGTGTTGTTGGTTGTGATGTTAGCGTTGAACCAAGGCCGCTGGGTGCGTATACCGGTTATAGGCCAGTTCCAGCCGTCGGAGATTGCCAAGGTGGTGCTGATAATCTTTTTGGCACGTATACTGGCACTGAAGAAAGACCATGCCGGAGAACTCGGCCAGTTCCTGATGATGCTGATATATATTGCGGCGGTGGTGGTGCTGGTGTTGCCTGAGAATTTCTCCACGGCGGCGCTGATATTCCTGGCGGCATACATAGTGATGTATTTCGGTGGAGTCAACAAGAAGTACTGGTGGCGGTTGTTCCTGGTTGGTGTTGTGCTCGTTATAGGTTTCCTTGCGGTGAGCTACTACAAATATGAGAAGTCGCTGAATGCCGGTGTCGACACGGAGATGATGATAGAGCGACAGGAAACATGGGGACACCGTGTGTATTCCTGGATTAACCCCAAGACTGACGAGTTGACGCAGGAGAATATGGCCAGGATGGCCATTGCACGTGGCGGTGTTGCCCGCCTGGGTATAGGCTCCACGGTGCATGCAAGACTTATGACGCAGGCGCATAACGACTTCATATATGCTATCATTATTGAAGAGACAGGAATGGTGGGAGGTCTGTTCGTCTTTGCGCTATACAGCATCTTCTACTTCAGGTGTGTGAAGCTGACGAGGCGCTGCAAGGGTCGTTTCGGTGCGCTTACTGTGGCAGGACTCGGTACAGTGATATACTTGCAGGCATTGGTGAATATGTGCGTGGCCGTGGGTGTGCTGCCTGTCACCGGACAGACGTTGCCATTTATCAGTTACGGTGGTACAGCGTACCTATTCCTTGGATGTGCATTGGGTGTGATACAGTCGGTGGCCGCCGATGTTGAGGTACAGGATAAAGCAGAAGTGACTACGGTGGCAGGTGTGGAGACTGAGGTTGTAGAGGGTGAAAAAGAAAACGATAATAAATAAAACAAGAGATATGAAAGCAATAATCAGTGGTGGAGGAAGCGGCGGACATATATTTCCCGCAGTGGCTATAGCTGGAGCGCTCAAGCAGCGTCATCCCGACGTGGAAATATTGTTTATAGGTGCTGAAGGACGTATGGAGATGGAGAAAGTGCCGGCGGCAGGATACCGCATAGAGGGCTTGCCTATAGCCGGACTGCAGCGCAAGCTTACGCCGGAGAATATCATAAAGAACCTCCAGTTACCTGTCAAGATGGCCAAGAGCCGTCGTAAGGTGAAAAACATACTGAGAGAGTTCCAGCCAGACATAGTGGTCGGTGTTGGAGGTTTCGCCAGTGAGCCTACGCTGAAGGCTGCCGCCGATATGGGGTTCCCGACGCTCCTGCAGGAGCAGAACTCATATGCTGGCCTGACCAACAAGATGCTTGCCAGAAAGGCAAAGAAGATATGTGTGGCATACGAAGGAATGGACCGTTTCTTCCCGAAGGATAAGATTGTCTTTACGGGTAATCCTGTAAGAGGAGATATCGAGAATATGAACGTCACGCGTGAAGAAGGCTGTGCCCATTTCGGCATTAACGCCCAAGGGCGTGTGATGCTCTCCGTAGGAGGAAGCCTTGGTGCCCGTAGCATCAATCAGATGATTATAGACCACCTGCACTTCTTCAAAGAGAACCGCATACAGTTACTTTGGCAGACAGGTCGCTGGATGTATGACGAAGCCGTGGCCGCTGTGAAGAAAGCCAAAGTGGAAGAGTGGGTGAAGGTGCACCAGTTCATTAGCAGGATGGATATGGCCTATGCCGCCGCTGATATCGTCATATCGCGGGCCGGCGCAATTGCCATATCAGAGCTCTGCATCGTGGGCAAGCCTGTGGTGCTTATACCGTCGCCCAATGTTGCCGAAGACCACCAGACCAAGAATGCTTTGGCCCTTGTGGACAGAGGTGCTGCGGTGATGGTGCGTGACGCCGAATGTAACGCGCTGTGCCTGCCGCAGGTGCAGGAGCTGTTTGAGAATGCCGCCCATCGCGAAGAGATGAGTGCCGCTATCAAGAAGATGGCAGTATTTGGTGCAGCGAACAAAATAGTAGACCAGATAGACAAGATTGTAGGATGAACTACTACTTTTTGGGTATAGGAGGCATAGGCATGAGTGCTTTGGCGCGTTTCTTCAAGAAGAGGGGCGACACGGTGAGCGGGTATGACCGTACACGGTCACCGCTGACGGAAGAGCTGGAGTCCGAAGGCATCGCTGTGCACTATGACGACAATCCCATGCTAATCCCTGCGGATGTGGATATGGTAGTGTATACGCCGGCAGTGCCACAGGACTTGCATGAGTTTGTGGCGTTGCGTGAACGTGGAGTGAAGATAGAGAAGCGTTCTCAGGTGCTCGGCGAGCTCACCCGTGGGAAGAAATGCATAGCTGTAGCGGGTAGTCACGGTAAGACCACAACAACCACGCTGATAGCCCATCTGCTGAGTAATGCCAACTGTGGATGCAGTGCTTTCCTCGGCGGTGTGAGCAAGAACTTTGGAAGCAACCTGCTTGTGAATAACGATAGTGAATATGTGGTGGTAGAAGCCGATGAATATGACCGCTCGTTCTTGCAGCTGCATCCGTACATGGCCGTTATTACGGCAACTGATCCCGACCATTTGGATATCTATGGCACCCATGAAGCCATGCTTGATGCTTATGCCCAGTTTGCCAGCCAGACCGAGCCGGAGGGCCATCTCTTTTTAAAAGAAGGTATCTTCCGCACTGCCTCTGGAGAGGAATATGTAGAGTATGGCCATGAGCATCATCACGAACATCACCACGAAGAGCACGAGCATTCGGCCACGAAAACACTCGGCCACGCTAATATCTCCACTTATACTGCACATGGGATTGATGCCGACTACTATGCAGTAAATGTGCGTACATATAATGGCAACCTCTTCTACGATATGAGGACACCCGACGGTGTACTCTATGATCTTGAGCTTGATGGAACAGCACTGTTTAATGTTGAGAATGCCGTCGTTGCCTCGGCAGTGGCGCTTGCCTGCGGCCTCGACCATTATCAGCTGCGCAGCGGCCTCAAGTCGTTCGCCGGTGTACGCCGTCGCTTTGACTACCGTATAAGAGAGAAAGAGTTGGTGTATATAGACGACTATGCCCATCATCCGCAGGAGATTGCCTCGACTATAGAGTCCGTGCGTTATCTGTATCCCGGCAAGCGTGTTGTGGGCATATTTCAGCCCCACCTATATACCCGTACACGTGATTTCGCGGACGAATTCGCCAAGGTGTTGCAGAACCTTGACGAGATAATTATGATGCCCATCTATCCTGCAAGGGAGAAACCCATACTGGGAGTAACCTCCAGTATGGTGCTACGCAAAATAGAAAGCATGTCGAAATACCTGTGTACGGCAGACCAAGTGCTCGAACTTGTGCCAGCTTTATGCCCCGATGTAGTGCTCACGTTAGGTGCCGGTGATATTGACCGCCTTGTGCCACGCCTTGAAGCAACATTAAGAGAACAGATGCTATGAAACGGCCATACAAAATAATGCTCATACTCCTCGGTGCCATTGTGGTGGCCGTGCTGGTTATTGTGGCCAACGTTAGCCGCTCGCACTCACAAGTACGAGATGTAGAGGTGAGTATTCGTTATGGCAAAACACCAGCACTTGTCGATGAGCAGACGGTAGTAGACAGTATTTTGAAGATTGTGCCGCGTCTGCAATCCATGTTGGTAAAGGATGTTGACTGTGGTGTGATAACCGAAGCTGCGGCGCATGTGCCATATCTCAAGGATGTGTCAACGTCGGTAAGTGTCAGCGGCAAGGTGGTAGTAAGAGCCACACAGCGCAGGCCTATAGCGCGTCTGTTCTATGGAGGCAAAGAACTATACTTCGATGCCGACGGCGGCATAATGCCTGTCAGTCAACATGGCGATTGTGACGTCCTGGTTGCAGGTGGAGCGTTCACAGAACCGTTGCAGGCAGATAGCCTCAATAGTCAGATGACAGCCCTGTTGACACTCGCTACGTTCTTGGATGACGAGAGCAAATATGGTGGTCTCATTGACCAGATTTTTATCGGCAGCGACGGCGATATAATGATGGTGCCGAAGCTCGGTGACCAGGTTATTGAACTTGGTGATGCGGAGGATCTTGATGAAAAGTTCTCCAATCTAATGACATTCTATCGCAAAGGTATGCCGCGTGCTGGGTGGGAGACATATTCAAAGATAAGTCTGAGATTCCGCCATCAGGTGGTATGTACAAAAGAAAAGAAATAAACAAATAATAGCAGAGATTATGGCAAACGAAATCATTGTCGGCCTCGACATCGGTACTACGAAGATAGCCTGCTTCGTCGGTATGCGGGGCGAAAACGGAAAGGTCAAGATTCTTGGCTTCGGCAAAACGGAGTCGATAGGCGTGGAGCACGGTGTTGTGAAAGGCATCACGCAGACAGCCGACTCCATTACCAAGGCTGTTAATGAGGCAGCGGACCAGGCTAATGTCGACATTGACGAAGTGTGGGTCGGCATCGCGGGTCAGCATATCAAATCAAACCCCAGTCACGGTAGCATCATGATTCCTCAAGACCACACCCTTATCGAACAGGAAGACGTGGAGCGCCTCATTGAGGAACAGTACAACATACAGCTGCCACCGGGTGAGGAGATAATACATGTCTTTCCGCAGCAGTTTATCGTCGACCGAGAGCCGCTCAGTCGCGACATACCTCCCGTAGGTGTTGCCGGAAAGAACCTCGAGGCAGACTTCCATATGGTTACGGCCAATGTACAAAACCTTCAGTATATCAAATATGCCGTTGAGCGAGCCGGTCTAAAGATAAAGGGCGTTGTGTTGGAGCCTGTTGCTTCTGCCAAGGCTGTCCTCGACGACAGTGACCGCGATGCCGGAGTGGCAATGGTCGATATTGGTGGCGGCACCACCGATGTGGCAGTCTTCCATGACGGCATCATACGCCATACATCCGTGCTTCCATTGGCTGGCAATGCTATTACCAACGACATACGTGAGGGTTGTAACATTCTTAAGAAACAGGCCGAAAGTCTTAAGGTTAAGTTCGGCTCATGTCTTGTGCAGGCTGTGAGCGAGAATGATGTCATCTCTATACCAGGTATCCGCAGTCAGGCTCCGCGTGAGATTTATGTAAAGACTCTTGCCGGCATCATCAACGCCCGCGCCAAGATGATTATGGAGCAGGTGGATTATGAAATCCAGCTCTCCGGTTATCATAAGAAGCTTATAGCCGGTGTTGTACTCACTGGTGGTGGTGCCCAGCTGAAGAATATCAAGGATCTCTGCGAACTTATCACCACTACAGATACCCGTATAGGTATTCCAAACGAGCATCTTGACCCCGAGAGTGTCTCGTTCGCCGACCTCGCACATCCGATGTATGCCACAGGTATCGGTCTGGTCCTCTATGGACTTGAGAAAGCGGAGGAATCATACGACGGAACAAAAGAGGAGGAGAAGTCTGCCTTTGACAATGATATCTTCAAGAACATGGATAACGAGCAGACCAATGAGGTAGAGAAAGCCGAAGAGCAGTCTGTCGACCGTAAAAAGGCATCAAAGACAAAAGAAAAAGGCCCCAAGTTCGACCATGTTCTCGAACGCTTCCTTAACAAGGTTTTTAACGAAGGCATAGACGAGTAAAAAAGTTATTGTGTACAAGTTGTTGAAAACTAATATGTAGTTGGTTGTCACGTTTATATTGTTTTTAGTAATTTTATACTGCCAAAGGTATAGGCTATAATTAAATAAAGACATCTTTATCAATAAGATAGAAATATACAAGCACATGGAAGATAACACAAATTCTGCTCTGTTTACCTTTGATTCGCCCAAAGGTCAGTCGTCGTACATCAAGGTTATTGGTGTTGGCGGTGGTGGCGGTAACGCAGTCAACCATATGTTCGACCGTGGTATTGAGGGTGTGGACTTCATTGTCTGCAACACCGATATGAAGGCTCTCAATGCGAGTCCCGTGCCCAACAAGATACCTCTGGGTGATCTCGGTCTCGGAGCCGGCAACAAGCCCGAGCGTGCCAAAAAAGCCGCTGAGGCGAAGGCTGACGACATACGCGAAGCTCTGGCTCACAACACGCAGATGCTCTTCATCACCGCTGGTATGGGTGGTGGTACAGGCACCGGTGCTGCTCCTGTCATTGCCGAGATAGCCAAGAGTATAGACTTGGATAATGACGAAAACAAGAAGATCCTCGTCGTGGCTATCGTCACACGTCCCTTCAGTTTTGAAGGTGCCCGCCGTCGTGCCCAAGCCGAGGCAGGCATCGAGGAGCTCCGCAAACATGTCGACTCCATCATCGTCATCAACAACGACAAGCTGCGTTCAAAGGGTAACTTCGGCCTCTCAACAGCCTTCGGCATGGCCGACGACGTGCTGCTTACCGCAGCCAAGGGTATTGCCGAAATTATCACCGAGAGTGCATACGTTAACCGCGACTTCCAGGATGTCAACACCGTCATGGAGCACAGCGGCACTGCCCTGATGGGTACCGGTAGCGGTCACGGTGAGAACCGTGCCCACGACGCCATCGAGGCTGCCACCACCAGTGAGCTGCTCGACGATAGCGACATCAACGGCGCCAAGAATGTCCTGCTCTACTTCTCCTACTCCAACGAGCATGAGCTCACCATGGACGAGATGTCGGAAATCACCGACTATGTGCTCGACAAGACCAACGGTACCGCCGATATCATCTGGGGCGCCGGTCCTGACGAGAGTCTTGGCGACGAGCTTAAAGTCATACTTATCGCCACCGGCTTTGAGAAAGGCACCAAGCCAGAGCCTCAGCAGCAGCGTCGCTTCGAACTGGATCCGGTTATCGAGGCTCCCGTGATAGAGCCTATCGCCGTGGAGAATACCATAGATGATGAGGGAATGTCCATCATCCACCGTGCTGTCGACGAGGTTAGTGAGGTAGCCCCTGCCTCCGTCTTTGTGCCCGAGGATATCGTAATCCCTGAGCCTGTGGTGGCACCCGAGCCCGAACCTGAACCGGTTGCTACGGTCCCAGAGAAGCGTGTCTTCGTGCTTGAAGAAGAGACGGAAGAGCCACTCACTATACACGAACCTCTTAACGCGTCACACTCCACTTCCGAGGAGTTCAGGACTGAGATAGACACCATGGTTGACAATATTCATATTGTCCAGCCGGAGGCTGAAGTTGCTGTTGCTCCCGAACCTGAACCCGATCCCACCTCCGTGTTTGCGCCCCTTTCTCAGCCCAAGCAGGAGACTGGCCGCTCGGCCTTCGAGAACGACAACGACGTCGCCACCGCTGCTGACCGCATCCGTCGCATTCACGAGCTCCTACGCAGCAACCCCAACGGTGCCGACATCGTGCAGCATATGTCCACCAACCAGTTCAGCGCAGAACCCCTCTACGAAGGTCAGCACTCCGCCACACGCGAGGCATCGGCCTACTCCATGCGTGCCGACGGTACAGTGGCCAAGAACGCCTATCTCTACGGCAACCAGCCTGATTGATGGGCCGCTCCAGAAAACTCATAGGCATACTCTGTGCCATAGGCGCTGCGGTATGCTACGGTACCAACCCGCTTGGTGCCTTGAACCTATACGCCGAGGGCATGAACACGCCCTCGGTTCTTTTCTACCGTTTCGGTCTTGCGTGGCTCATTATAGCCGTTGTTATGTTATTCCGCAAGGAGAGTCTGCGTGTCGACCGTCGTGAGTTCCGAACCCTCACAGCCCTAGGTCTGCTATTCATTGGCTCTTCCTTGACGCTATATCTCAGTTTTCATCTCATGCCAGCTGGCGTGGCCTCTACCATCCTCTTCACCTACCCTGTGATGACTGCCGCCATCATGGCCATTTTTTTCCGCGAGAAGATAAAGTTCCCCACTGTGGCGAGCATACTCCTCAGCCTTGTCGGTGTAATACTCCTCTACTGGGGTGACGGTAGTGGCACGCTCCACCTCGGCGGTGTTATCTTGGTACTTGTGTCGGCGCTCACCTACGCACTATATATTATTGTAGTGGACAAGTCGCCATTGGCCATGTCTTCCTTCAAGATTAACTTTTACGTGCTTTTCTACTGTGCTGCAGGCATGGCGCTTTTCGCCCTTCTGAGCGGACAGCCTCTCCAGCTGCCGCCCACGCCGCGAGCGTGGCTGTGGGTGTCGTGGCTCGCCGTGGTGCCCGCCATCATGGCTCTCGTGATGATGGTATATGCCGCAAAGTATATAGGCTCCACCCCCACCGCCATCCTTGGTGCCCTTGAGCCTACTACGGCGGTGCTTATAGGTGTTTTCGTCTTTGACGAGCCCTTTTCCGTGCGCCTGCTGATGGGCATTATCCTCATCCTCGCCGCCGTCACCATCGTCGTGCTTGGCAAGGCTCCGTCACGTAAACAAGTCACAGAATCATGAATATCGCAGCATTGGTATCAGGGGGCGTCGACAGCTCGGTGGTGGTGCACCTGCTCAAGGAGCAGGGCTACACGCCGGACATCTTCTATATCCGTATCGGTATGGAGGACGAGGAGGGCTATATCGACTGTCCGGCCGAGGAGGACATCGAGATCACGCAGTGGATTGCCCGCAAATACGGATGCCGCTTCGAGGAGGTGAACCTGCACAAGGAGTACTGGGACAATGTGGTGAGTTACACCATAGAGAGTGTGCGCAAGGGGCTGACGCCCAACCCCGACGTGATGTGCAACAAGCTCATCAAGTTCGGCGCCTTCGACGACAAGCGAGGTCATGACTACGACCACATTGCCACAGGCCATTATGCTCGTACCGAGCAAGTGTGTAGTGGGGAGTGTGTAGTGGGTAGCACCCTACAGCATATAGGTAACGATGAGCCCCATGTGCTACCCACTACCCACTATCCACTATTCACTATATTCCTCGCCACCGCCAAGGACCCCATCAAGGACCAGACCGACTTCCTCTCGCAGCTCGAATACCGCCAGATACAGAAGCTGATGTTCCCCATCGGCCACCTCATGAAGAGCGAGGTGCGCGCCATAGCCCATGAGGCCCACCTGCCCAGTGCCGACCGCAAGGACAGCCAGGGCATCTGCTTCCTCGGCAAGATAAACTACAACGACTTCATACGCCGCTACCTCGGCGAGCGCGAGGGCAAGATTGTGGAGCTGGAGACCGGCAAGGTGCTGGGCACCCACAAGGGCTACTGGTTCCACACCATAGGCCAGCGCAAGGGACTCTACCTCAGCGGGGGCCCCTGGTTCGTTGTGCGCAAGGACATCGAGGAGAATGTGCTGTATGTGAGTCAGGGCTACGACCCTCGCGAGCAGTACGGCGACCGCATCACCCTCATGGGGTTCCACCCGTTGGCCCCAATAACCCTCACGCTACCGATGGAGGTGAAGTTCAAGATACGCCATACGCCGGAGTTCCATCCAGGGCGTCTCATGCAGCTCCCCGACGGCCTCGTGCAGATAGAGAGCGAGGAGCTTATTCAGGGCATCGCCGCCGGCCAGTACGCCACCATCTACGACAGTGACGCACACCTCGTCATCGCCTCGGGTATGATTGTATAGTAGAGAAGGAGATAAGAAAATGCAGCTGTTTTATAGCAAAGATATAACCCCTGATGGTTTTTGCACCCTCGACGCCGAGGAGAGCCGCCATGCCGTGCGTGTGCTGCGCATGCGTGAGGGCGACACCATCAACGTCACCGATGGCCGCGGCAACCTTTACCAATGCCGTATCGTGCAGGCCGACGACAGGGCGTGCGTGGTGGAAGTCGTGGGTAACACAAGCAATCAAGCAATCAAGCAACCAAGCATTCACCTTGCAATGGCTCCCACCAAGAACCCTGCGCGCATGGAGTGGCTTGTGGAGAAAGCCGTAGAGATAGGGGTGGGGGAGATCACCCTCCTGCAGTGCGATCACAGCGAGCGCACGTTCCTCAAGACCGAGCGCCTCGAGAAACTCGCCGTCAGCGCCATGAAGCAGAGCCTGCACCTCTCCCTCCCATGCATCAATCCCGTCGTCTCCCTCCGCGACTGGCTCCAATCGTCAATCATCACTAATCACTCATCACTGAAATTTATCGCCCACTGTGAGGCCGACAAGCCGCGCATGCCGTTGGCTGCAGCCCTGCAGCCTGGCAGCGACACTGTGGTGCTCATAGGTCCCGAGGGCGACTTCTCCGAGGAAGAGATAGCGCTGGCCCTCGACGCCGGCTTCACGCCCGTGAGCCTTGGCCCCAGCCGCCTACGCACCGAGACGGCAGCCCTCTACGCCGTCACGGCCTTTAACCTAATCAACGACCGATGAAAAAGTTATTGCTCATACTCCTGTTGTCTTCACCATTCACATTGTGCGCCCAGCCGCAGATAGCCTTGCTGAAGTACGGCGGCGGTGGCGACTGGTACGCTAACCCCACGTCGCTGCCCAACCTCATCGCCTTCTGCAACGCCGACCAGCAGATGGGCCTCAAGGCCGAGCCCGCCACTGTCGACGTTGGCAGCGCCGAGCTTTTCAATTACCCCTTTGTCCACATGACCGGTCACGGCAACGTGGTCTTCTCCGACGCCGAGGCGCAGAACCTCCGCAACTACCTCATCGGCGGCGGTTTCCTGCATATCGACGACAACTATGGCCTGCGCGAGTTCGTGGTGCCGCAGATGAAGAAAGTCTTTCCCGAGCTCGAATTCGTTGAGCTACCTTTCTCGCACCCCATCTACCACCAGAAATACCAGTTCCCCAACGGCTTGCCCAAGATACACGAGCACGACAACCACCCGCCCAAGGGCTATGGCCTGATATGGGAAGGCCGTCTGGTGTGCTTCTTCACGTGGGAGTGCGACCTTGGCGACGGCTGGGAGGACCAGGACGTGCACAACGACAGCCAGGCCACGCGCCAGAAAGCCCTGCGCATGGGCAGCAATATTGTTCGTTACGCCTTCGGGGAGTAATCTATTTGAATTCGGCCAGCCAGTCGCACCCGCGGGGCTCATCGTCCCATCCGTGGGTGTCTATGGTCACCTCCAGTAGTTTGGCGTTGCCTTCCGGGAACAGCTCCACGCTGTCGGCGGCGGCGGGCACCAGGCAGCATTCGCCCACGTGCAGCGGCACGATGGTGTCCATGCTCTTCACTGCCGCCAGTCCCTCGACGCACATGTAGAGCACGAAGCAGTCCACATCCTCGAGGTTCTTGCGTATGGGGGTGTTGAAGGGAATCAATCGTGTGGCAAAATAGTCGCAGGCAGCCACCGTGGTGGTCTCGTTCTGGCGTGCCTGGTAGCGTGTGGTGGCGTGGCCCTGGATACCGCTGAAGTCGATGGCGTCCATGGCCTCGGCGGTGTGCAGCTGGCGCTTGTGGCCGTCGGCGTCGATGCGGTCGTAGTCGTAGATGCGGTAGGTGCAGTCAGAAGTCTGCTGTATTTCGGCCACCATGACGCCGGCGCCGAGGGCGTGCACACGTCCTGCGGGTATGAAAAACACGTCGCCTGCCTGGGGTTTCTCTGCATGCAGCAGGTCCGTCAGGTGGCCGCTGTCGAGGGCCGCGCGGTATTCCTCGGGCGTGGTGTCGCGCCGGAAGCCGCTGATAATCTTAGCCCCTTCGTCGGCCTCCATCACGTACCACATCTCCGTCTTGCCCTGCTCCATGCCGCGCTTGCGTGCCAGTTCGTCGTCGGGGTGCACCTGTATCGACAGGTCCTTGGCGGCGTCGATGACCTTCACCAGCAGCGGGAACTCGGTGCCGAAGCGGTTGAACACCTTGTCGCCCACCAGCTCGCCCATGTATATCTCGATAGCCTCGTTGAGCGTGTTGTCAGCCAGGAAGCCGTTGGCTATGACGCTTTCGCGTCCCTCCACCGAAGAGAGTGCCCACAGCTCGCCGCAGTTGGGCAGCGGGTCGTAGTTGAAGCCGAAGCGTTTGAGTCTGTTGCCGCCCCAGATGACATTCTTGTAGAGCGGCAGGAACTTTAATGGATAAATCATCAGTACTTCTTTGTCGAGGGAGCCTTCGTGCTACCCTTCACCTTGTAGTTCGACTTCACAGTAACGCCTTTGTTCGACTGCTTGCGGCCGTACATCGTCTTGTCCGAGCGGCAGCCGGCGAACACGGCGCAACTCATGGCAACGATGCAACCCATCATTAGCAGCGACATTGTTTTCTTAACTCTGTATTTCATTTTGTATCTGATTTTCAGTGCTATTGTACCGGTGTATGTCACACTCTCCACACCGCAAAAGTACTATATCTTTTTGAATTGTGCAAGTCCGTTGAAAAAAAGTCGTCGTAAGACGCCGTTATTGTGCCGCTAACCCTCCGGCCCCCCTCCGACTCCGGTCCGACCCCTCTCCGACAAAAAACCGTTAAACAACCGTAGAACAGTCGGAGCGGGTACGGAGGGACTACGGAGAGGCTCCGTAGGGGCACAATAAAACCCCCGAGGTGTCGTTATAGACAACAGGAAATCGTCAGATAAACGGAATGAACAAGAGGATAGCCATAGGGCATGCGGCCAGTGCGGTGGCGTACATCATCTTCGGCATCAACGTGGTGGTGTGCCGCGACATAGCCACAGACGGAGGGTTGGAGCCCATAGTGCTCTTCGCCATGCGGAGCCTGGTGGCCGGCCTTCTCTTCTGGCTGGCAGCGGCATTCACGCCCAAAGAGCATGTGCCGCCGAAGGACCTGCTGAGGCTGGCTGGTGCCGGTGTGCTGGGGCTGTTCCTGCCGCAGCTGACCTTCCTGCACGCCATAGCTCACACCACGCCGGTGGACCTGTCGGTTATGAGCACCACGACGCCCATCTTCACCATGTTCGTGGCCGCCATCTTCCTGAAGGAGCCCATCACGTGGAAGAAAGCCTTGGGTGTGGCGCTGAGCTTCGGGGGCATACTGTGGCTGATACTGCAGAGCACCTTTGGCGGCAACGGAGCGTCGGAGACTGAGCCGGTGGGCATACTCTACTGCTTCGCCAACTATATTGTCTTTGCCCTCTATCTGGGCACCTGTAGGCCGCTGATAGCGCGCTATTCGGTGGTGACGAGCATGAAGTGGATGTTCCTGGCGTCGTTCCTGCTGTCGCTGCCCTTCGCGGTGCCGCACCTGCCGCAGAGCGACTTTGTCGCCGTGCCGTCGTATGTGTGGTGGGAGATAGGCTTCATGATATTCTTCTCGACCTTCATAGCCTACTACCTGATACCGATAGGGCAGCAGCGCATCAGGCCCACGCTGGTGAGCATGTACGGCTACCTGCAGCCCATCATAGCCATTGCCGTGGCCATCGGGACGGGTATGGACCGGATTACTGTGACCAAGGTGCTGGCGGCGTTGCTGGTGTTCACGGGTGTGTGGGTGGTCAACCAGAGCCGCGCCGCGGCAGCGCCGAAGTAAATATTTTTTGCCAGTTGTGGAAATAGTAGTATATTTGCATTGCCCCAAATATTGTTAATTTGGGGTAATGTTTTTATTTTAAATATATTGCAAAATGGCAAAAGAGATAAAATTCAGTCTGGTGTACCGCGACATGTGGCAAAGTAGCGGTAAATACCAGCCGAGAGTGGACCAGCTGACGCGCATAGCGCCGGTGATAGTGGCTATGGGCTGTTTCGACCGCATAGAGACCAACGGCGGTGCCTTCGAGCAGGTGAACCTGATGTACGGCGAGAACCCCAACAAGGCGGTGCGCGCCTGGACCAAGGAGTTCAACAAAGCTGGCATACAGACCCACATGCTGGAGCGTGCCCTGAACGGATTGCGCATGTACGGCGTTCCCGCCGACGTGCGTCGTCTGATGCCCAAGGTGAAGAAAGCCCAGGGTGTGGACATCATGCGCTCGTTCTGCGGCTTGAACGACCCCCGCAATCTGGAGCTCAGTGTCAAGTATGCCAAGGAGGCCGGTATGATAAGCCAGGCTGCCCTGAGCATCACCCACTCGCCGGTGCACACTGTGGAGTACTATATGGGCATTGTGGACAAGCTGGTAGAGTTTGGTGCCGACGAGATATGCCTGAAGGACATGGCCGGTGTGGGCCGTCCCGCCACGCTGGGCAAACTGGTGCATGAGATAAAGACCAAGTACCCGCACATAAAGGTGCAGTACCACGGCCACACAGGCCCCGGCCTGTCGATGGCCAGCACCCTGATGGTGGCCGAGGCCGGTGCCGACGTGATAGACTGTGCCATGGAACCCCTCTCGTGGGGCATGGTGCACCCAGACGTCATCAGCGTGCAGGCCATGCTGAAGGACGCCGGTTTCCTGGTGAAGGACATCAACATGGACGCCTACATGGAGGCTCGCAAGCTGACGCAGGAGTTCATCGACGACTTCCTGGGCCTCTATATCAACCCCGGCAACCGCGTGAGCACCTCGCTGCTGGTGGGCTGTGGCCTGCCCGGCGGCATGATGGGCTCGATGATGAGCGACCTGCGCGGTGTGCACGGCGCCATCAACATGGCCCTGAAGAAGAGCGGCAAGCCCGAGGTGAGCTTCGAGGAGCTCACGGTGCAGCTCTTCCAGGAGGTGGAGCATATATGGCCGATGCTGGGCTATCCCCCGCTGGTGACCCCCTTCAGCCAGTACACCAAGAATATCGCCGTGATGAACCTCCTCGCCATGGCACAGGGCAAGCCCCGCTTCAGCCAGATTGACAAAGACTCGTGGAGCATGATCCTCGGCCGCGCCGGCAAGCTGCCCGGCGAGCTGGCACC
>JAEEGH010002576.1_pt1 | contig 48812 bp, 61 predicted proteins | sample 9134181 | NCBI WGS metagenome assembly JAEEGH01 (sample SAMN16246544, study PRJNA631951) | gut metagenome | biome: gut microbiome; feature: rumen; material: DP-attached | host: Bos | place: Iran: Karaj | collected 2018-10
CAATAATACCATTACAGTTGAAGTTATAATCAGAGGCAGGATACTTACCATAATCACCACCGAAGGTAAAGATTTCCTTGCCCGTTACAGGACTCTTGTCACGCAAGCCCTGATCCACGAAGTCCCAGATATAACCTCCCTGATACTTCGGATACTTACGTACCAAATCCCAATACTCCTTCAAACCACCCATCGAATTACCCATTGCATGGGCATACTCACACTGAATCAGCGGACGTGGGTTATCACCCTTCGAATACCTTTCACAGTGATTATAGTCAGCATACATCGGACAGAAGATGTCTGTCTTGCCCCAATCGCCAGCTTGCTCATACTGTACAGGACGGGTGGTATCATATTGCTTAATCCATTCGTAGCACTTCTCAAAATTCGGACCATAACCTGCCTCATTGCCCATTGACCATACAATGATAGACGGATGATTCTTAAATGTCCTCACATTAGCCTCATTACGCTCTAAATGCATTTTCTCGAAATCCTGACGCTTAGCCAGTGTCTTCTCGCCATACCCCATACCGTGACTCTCAAGATTTGCCTCAGCAGTGACATAGATGCCATACTCATCACAAAGGTCATACCAACGAGGATCGTCAGGATAGTGACTGGTACGAACGGCATTGATATTCAACTGCTTCATAACCTTGATATCCTGGATCATACGTTTCACTGACACGACATATCCACTATCAGGATCCAGTTCATGACGGTCAGCGCCCTTAATAAGGATGGCTTTCCCGTTTACCAAAAACTGTCCGTTCTTGATTTCGATATGACGGAAACCAACACGTTGCCGTACAACCTCCAATACGTCTTTACCTTTCTTTAGCGTAACATACAAATTGTAAAGATTTGGGGTCTCTGCCGACCAAGGCTTCACCTGTGCCAAATCCACTTCTTGACCATTATCATCAGTCAGCAACTGCTCTGTTGTGGTGCCCTTAGGAGCCTTCACATCAACTTTCAATACGCCACGTCCGTCCTGATAATCCTGATACACAAAGATATCCTCGATATGCTGCTTGGGACGTGCATAGAGATAAACCTCACGAGCAATACCTGTAAAGCGCCAGAAATCCTGATCTTCCAAGTAACTGCCGTCACACCAACGCATGACCTGCATGGCAATCAGGTTCTCGCCTTTCTTCAGATATTTGGTAATGTCAAACTCTGCTGCAACCTTCGAATCCTCTGAATAGCCCACGAGTTTACCGTTCACCCATACCTTCAGATTGCTGGTAGCAGAACCGACATGAAAATAGACCTGCTGTCCTTTCCAACTGTCAGGCATCACAAATGTGCGACGGTAAGAGCCAGTATAGTTGTTTGTCTCGCCAATAAATGGAGGGTTTGTGTCAAAGGTCGTCCCCCAAGCATAACCGATGTTCTTGTAAATCTTGTCGCCATAACCGTTGATTTCAAAGAGTCCTGGCACTGGAAAATCTACCCATTTCGAGTCGTCGTACTTCAAAGCGAAGAAATCCTTTGGAGCCAAATTGTGGTCCTTTACAAAGTTAAATCGCCACATACCCTCCATCGACAGGTATCGTGACGACTGTTGCTTATTGGCTTTTGCAGCCAACTCCTGCGTCTCGTAAGCAAAGAAGCAGGCCCTGCGAGCCTCACGGTTCATTTGGTTCACTTGTGGATTCTTCCACTCTGGTGCCTGCTGTGCTGCAAGGCCCATTGTTGCCATTGTCATCATGGCTAATAACAGCTTTCTCATAGCTTTATTGAATAATCTTAATAATTAGTTTTCTTTGAATGCGACAACACCCGTCATTTCCTTATCCAAATAGAATGTGGCACTACATGTGTCCTCATCCATCAGATAGCGTGTACGGATAAGCCATAAGGTCTTTCCACCACGCTGCTGATAGCTGATGTTTTTACTGAAATGAGCAGGTGTACGTCCATGCAGTACTTGAATAAGCGAATCACTGATGTTACGAGTCGAATCTATGTCACAGAATTCCAGATAGCTTACCTTTGAGTAGTCCTCGACATGAGCCTCCATAAAATCCTTGACGATAGACTTAGCCGTCTGTTGCCGTCCGCACGAAACGAACAGCAACAGGGCTACACCTATTATTATATATATATGCTTCATTATTTCTGGGGAATATTCTTCAGCACATCGAGCAAGTGATCCCACACCATCTGTACTGTCGGAATGTGCAGACGCTCGTCAGGCGTATGAACAAAGCGCAAGGTTGGTCCGAAGGAGACCATGTCCAGGTTAGGATAACGCTCAGAGAACAAACCGCACTCCAGTCCTGCATGAATGCCGCGAACGTTAGGTTCCTTACCGAACAGCTTCACATACGATTCCTTCACGATTCGCTGAAGGTCGCTGTTCGAACGCATCTTCCAGGCAGGATAACCATCCGAATGAACCACCTCGGCACCAGCCAAACGGAAGCAGGCACCAACGGTAGCACACATATTGTCGAGGTTCGACATCACGTTGGAGCGTTGTGAAGATACAATCTTAATCTCTGTGTCTGACGTCTCGATGCTGGCAATATTGCTCGACGTCTCAACCATTCCGTTCAAAGCAGGATCCTGACAAATGGCATAGATACCGTTATCCACAGCCTGCAGGGCAAAGATAAAGTTGCGGGCTACCCCACTCTCTATGACCTTCTCGGCCTCTGTGCTCTCCATCGCCCATACCATCTGCGTATCCGTCACACAGAACTCCTCTTCTACCTGTGAAGCAAAGATGTTCCAATCAGCCTTCACGTTTTCCTTTGTGTCGTGCGGAACAGCAATTACAAACATGCCGTCACGAGGAATGGCATTGTGCATCTTACCCGAATTGAACTGTGCCAGACGCACACCTTCGTACTTGTTGATGGTCTGATACAGGAAACGACCTAACAACTTGATAGCATTTGCACGTTGCTTGTTGATATCGTCGCCAGAGTGACCACCCACCAAGCCTTTCAGCTGCGCACGCAGGAAGAAAGATCCGGCAGGTGCGTCTTCTTTCTTGAAAGCAAACTTTGCCGTCGTGTTACGTCCACCTGCACATGATACGAAGATTTCGCCTTCATCCTCTGAGTCGAGGTTAATCAGATAGTCACCTGTCATGAAACCAGCTTTCATACCTTCGGCTCCCGTCAGACCAGTCTCTTCGTCGCGAGTAAACACACATTCAATGGGACCATGCTCGATATCGTCTGATGCCAATAGTGCCAACTCCATAGCACATCCGATACCATCGTCGGCTCCCAGCGTCGTACCCTCGGCTGTCAACCACTCGCCATCGATATATGTCTTGATGGGGTCGTTGTCAAAGTCTATCTCGTAGTCCACCAACTTGTCGCACACCATATCCATATGGCTCTGCAGTATGACCGTCTTGCGGTTTTCCATACCCTTGGTGGCAGGCTTGCAGATGATGACATTGCCAGTCTCATCAACTTTGGTGTCAAGTCCGTGGCTCTCGCCCCATGACTTCAAGTACTCAATCATCTTCTCTTCACGCTTCGAGGGACGTGGAATCTGGTTAATCTTCGCAAACTCCTCGAAGACCGCAACCGGTTTTAGTTCAATGTTACTCATGTCTTTTAATTTTAAATTAGTATTTTGTCGCAAAGGTAAGAAAAAAAACTGAGCTAACCAAATGTCAGCCCAGCTTTTTCATTCGATGACGTGAACTATGCAGCAGATTTCAACTTCTGGAAGTGTCCCTGTCGCAGTTTCTTCACCATGCCTGCCTCAATCAGCGTACGAATGCGTCCTGAAGCAGTGGCGTTCGAAGTGTAGCCCCAGACGGTTTTCACGTCGTTGGTGGTAAACTCATTGGGCAATTGCAGGAAGTACTCGTTCGTCCTGTCGTACGTGATGCGTGGCTGTTCGTCGCGCTGTTCGTTGTCGAAGTAGTCCTGCCACATCAGTCCGAACAATGCTTCCTCGCAGGCATAGAGAACATCGAACATCAGCGTGGCAAACTCCAGATGCTGGCGGGTAATCTTCACGGTCATCGTCTGCTGGAACTCGTCCCACGACTTCTGCGTCGATATGACCTGCGGAATGCAGAGCGCCATCACCTTGTCCTGCATACGCTTCATCATGGTCAGCGTCACCTCGTCACCCTCGTTGCTGGCCTCCTCGGCACGCAGCGCCACCATGTTGTAGACATGCGCCACCAGCTTGTCCAAGCCCTTGATTTCGCCCTCCAAACTGTCGAATCGGCGTGCCCACATCTTCATCTCGTTGGCGGCCTGCATGCTCTTGGGTTTCTTCGACATCGGGCGCATCTTGAAGTTGCCCGTAGGCATTACAAACACGCTCAGTCGCGTGGCCAGACCGTCGCCGATGTTGCTGGGGCTGATGAACTTTTTGAGCGACGTGCTCGTACCCGTTGCCACCAAATTATAGAATACTGGAAACAGGCCGTTCACGCTGTCTTTGTTGCTGTAGTCCACACCGTTCATCTCGTTGTGGAAGCTATGCAGCATCACGTCACGCTTCTCTTGAAACGAACCTGACGCCTTCACAATCGACAGCAGCTCGGCAGCAAACGTGTAGAGATGGTAGTAGTAGAGTGCACCCTCGGCCGTGGGCACTGTCGCATTTTGCATACGACGGTACATCACGTTGTTCGAGGTCTTCACAGGGCAGTCACGCACGATGGCCGTAGGACGCTTCAGCGCTTCTTTCTTCTGCTCCTTCTGCGACGTCTCGCGCTCGTTCAGTCCCTCTTTGTACTGACGTTCCAGTTCACGACCCTCGGCATCAGCCTCGCGCAGCACCTCCATGATGTACTCGTCCTGCTTCACGGCAAAACCCTTACCTGTAGCTGGTCCGCCAACAACTATCGACATGATGTTCAGTCGGTGCTGATAGCCCTCCCAGTCCTGATACTGCGTCTTGGTGAGCAAGGTGTCATACATACCAGCAGCAGTAATCACACCACCTGGCTTAACCTCATTGTCGTCGATGTAGGCAAGGGCTGGTCCGTAGCATCCCAACTGCAACCTGTTCAGCCTGCGAGCCCAGTCGCCATAAGGCAGACGATGCTTGCTAAGCCCTGAAAGTTCGTCGACACCAGCATCGCGCAGGGCATGATACATACGCTTGGGCATGCGCTTCTCTTCCTTGTAGGCAAGGGCCGACTTGACGGTCTGAGCAACGTTCTCGTTACGCTCGTTGACAATGGCCTGCACCCAAGGCTGTGCTCGCAGGACGGCCTCAATCATCGCAGGGTCTGCGTCGCAGATGTAGCGCAAATGGTCGGCCAACTCCAGTGAGGTCTTGTGACGCTCGCCAGGCTCTGGCTGTTTGTCGCCCACCCAGCAGTCCACAATCTTCTGCACGGCCACATTCTTGTACTTCAAGTCCGAAATGCTAAACTTCTTAACTTCTAAACTCTTAACTTCCTGCGTAGCACCCTTGCTGTCACCCTTGCGATAGGCCTCACCAAACAGTTCGTCGTACTCAGGATTTTCATAGCTGAACATGCGCTCGGCATCATAGAAGAGGATGTCGCCTGCCTGACGCGAGGGTGCAAACGACATGCGCGAGGCATCCTTGCCACTCTCGTCGGCCTTCAGTCCCAGCTGACGGGCCAGTTCACAGGCATTCTCAATCAGATTGCCCCACTCCTTGCGAGCGATGAACACAAACTTGATACCCTCATTGGAAGAGGTAACGAACACCAGCAGCACACCCAACTGGCGCAGCTGCTCATCCGACCACTGACGGAACAGCACGCGAGGGTCCTGCTCCAAATGATCCACATCGAGCACGGCAAGTCCGTTCAGGTGGGCCGACTTCTGTAGTCGCCACTTGCCAAGCTCCATCACTTCCTGCTTCTTGCCATTCACAACGGTGTTGACAGGCTTCTCGCACTCGGCAAAGTCGTCGGCCACGAAGATAAGTCCCTCCAGCGAATTCTTAATGCTGTTGGCTTTCTTCAGGTCGCCCTTTTTGCGAGCCTCGCGAATCTGACACACCTTACGGTAAGTCTCAGGATTGTTAAACACACCTTCCAGCTGCTCGGCGGTAGCAATCTGCTCCGTCATGGCTGAAAGCTTCTTCTGAATTGTAATTGTCGCCATAATTTTTACGGTTTTAATTAGACTTAAACGAGGCTTTTCAGACCCCGCTGAGAACTTTTCTCACCGCGAAATTAGGCATAATAAATAGGGGTAAAATAAAACTGAGACCCCTATCATTTGAGGTCTCAGAAGTATCATTTTTGCGTTCAGTCGTTCAGCCGAACTATCAGTTTTAAGGCCGTTTAGAAGCCCTTCAGCCTCAACGATTTCTTCAGTGTTTCAGCCAACTGATTCATGCGTTCAAAGGCCGTCAGCCAACGTGTGCTGGCATCCTTTGGAACCTTCAGTTCCCACATGGTGAACGGAAAGCGGAAGATGTCCTGCGTGATATTGCTCAGCGTGGCCATATCGAGCTCGGCATTCACCTTGTTCAATTGCAACTTCTCTATCAGTTCCATGAATTCCTTGTAACGGTTCTCTCTAATGCCGCACACCTGCAGGTCGACGAAGATGCGGAACACAGCCCACCAGTGGTTCTTCTGGCAGAACAGCGGCAAGCCCTTGCCATCCTTCAGCGCCATCAGTTCCTCCAGCGCTATCTTCGCCTTCGAGCGCATCATGAATTCGTCCATCTTTACCTTTTTCAGCTGCTCCTCTGCCGACAGCTTCTCCGTTTTCTCTTCTTCCTGATAAGGCTTATAAGGCGTCAGTCCCTTCTGCGCTAACACCTCCTTTACGTAATCGGAAATCGTCGTATCCTTCGTGTGGATGGAGTGCAGCAGCGCAGGCGTAGCCCAACGGTAGGTCTCCAGACTGTTGTCCGCATCCTCCATCAAGCCCAGCACCAGCCGCAGCGTCATTGGGCGCTTACCCATCAGAAACATGTCGTCCAGCTCCATCCTATTCCTCCTTACGCTCCAGATAGTCGTTCAACTCGTTGTTCAACCGCTCAACCAACGGCTCAAGAATCTCCAATGATGAGCTGAAATGGAATCGATAATTGGGATTGATTTTCAGATAGGCACGCGCCTGATTGACGTACTCCATAAAGATTTCATCCCACTTGATGTGTACACCTTTCTTGTCAGCGTATGCCCAAAACGGCACCATAAACAGAATTTCAGTCAGGTCGTTCACTAACATACCGACACCACTACCATCCTCACGACCATTAAAAGTGGTAATGTGTATCTCCTGCAGTTCCTTTTCAGGGAATATCAGCTTAATAGCATAGGATTTCAACTCTTCGAGGAATTCTTCCAAGTCAAAATCCTCAAAGTATTTGCCTGTCTGAAGCTTGAAGCACAGCGCATTAAACCTCAGGTAATTCAGTGAGCGAACCTTCGAAAGGCAAAGCGACGTACAATCATCTACCGCAACATCGTCGAGTACCCTTCCATTAGCAGGAGTCAGCGTGGCAAAAAACTGAAACGTGTCTCCAGAATCATCAGGCATATCAATGGTAGTTTGAGCTACTACAGGATGGCTGTGTGTCTTGATTTCATATTCAACTTTCTTCGTTGATGCATCCTCTACAACAGTTAGCGTGCCAATCTGTTCGTAGATCACACCCTGAGGAGTTACAATCAGCCAGCGAGGCTCTGGCAGTGGAATATAGTGTGAATTAATAATCTTCATACGCGTGTACATTTTTTTATAATGAGTACAAAGGTACGAAGAAAAGTTGAGATGGCAAAATAATGGCGAATAATTTGGGAAAAAGGGACGGTTCCGAATATGTAAGAAAGTTGAAATATATACTCCAAGTGGTACCATATCTCTTCATTTTTTTATCCTGTGCGCCCAAACAGGTGCTTTTCCTTAATTTTTTATTCAATTTTTGTATTGAATTGGAAAATTATTTGTAAATTTACACCCGCAAACTGAAAGCCTCCGTTGTAAGGAAGGTGAGGGATGCTATATGTATAAGAGTGTTTACGAATGCTGATTTGACCTCCTCCAAACTTCGCAACCTTGGATAGAGTCTGATCGCAAGACAGAATCTTCTGGTCAAAAAGCAAGAGTGAATACTACATCAGGTATGATAGTTCTAGTCACACCATTATTTTCGTATAATGTTCGTGTCTTGATATCATATAGGTGTGGGTGTTCGCATTGCTTTTGTCCTGACCAGAAGAGGTAATGCGAAGACCCGGAGGAGTGGGATGAAGTAATGTATCAAACCCACACTTTTGTATGTATAACTAACATAGAACCAATAACAGCCTTGTTTGGGTTTGACATGGCAATATAAAAATATCAAGTATGAAAATTATACAAATTGTCTGTTTCTTGTTATGTTGCGGGATAAATAATGCTAATGCCCAACTAGGTGGATTTTTAGCGAAAGCTATTATGGACAAAGTAGACAAAAAAGCGAGAAATTCTTCCCACAACTTCATATATAATAAATCTGGAGAAATTGTTACTATAAAAAAAGGCAAAGGGAAAAAAGCATCTGATGGGGATTTGAAATATGGAATTGATACTTTATTCATAGAAGACCCAAGTATTCCTGTTGGGGATGTATGTATTAATCCCCAGTTAAAAACAAAAGATATAAAAGTAATCATATCGAATAATACAGCATATTTGGATATTTATAAGTTAAGAAACAAATTATCAGTTGAAAATCTAAGTCAAGGAATTGCCAGCTATCAAGGCATTCAGGGTTTTCAAGCTCAAAAGCCCGACAATTATGGAAATTACAGCCTTGAATTAGAAATCGGAAGCTACGGAGATAAAAGAAATGTCTCACAGTTAAATTTACCAGATGCTATTATTATTGATGGCGAAACTAATGAATTGCGTGGATATTTTTCTGGAGCAAAGATTGAGAAAATAGTTTTTTCGCCCAAAATTCGAAAGATTGGTAAAGGAGCTTTTCGCAATTGTAGTTACCTTCAAGAGGTTGTATTTCCTGATGGGTGCAATAACGTTGAAATAAGTCCAGAAGCATTTGTGGGATGTAATGTATTGAAATCAATAAGGGTTCCAAATGGAAAGGGGCAAGATTATATTAATATGGGGCTTCCTGAAGCACTGATAATGGACGGGAATGCAGCATTGAATTTAAAAATTGAATTACAAAAGCCTGGGACTATTTTGGATAAAATTCCTTTGAAGGAATTAAATAAAATAACCTCACTTTCAGTAACTGGTTTTTTGGACGAAAATGACATAGAAGTTCTCAAAGAATGCATAAACTTAAAGAAACTAGATCTTTCTAACGCTTATACAACCCTATCAGAAGAATTGCAAAAAAAACGCAAAGCGAATTCGGCATTTTTACGAGGGATGATTCAAGCAATGGGAGAACTGAGCCAGAAGAAGTATGAAAATGGGGAGATTAGTACTGTTGATAATCTTCAAGTTCAGCTATTTGCAGATTTAGTTAAAGGCTCCTCAAATGTAAAAGGAGCAAGTGTCGGCTGTGTAATTCCAACAGGTTCTTTCTCTGGGATGAAACACCTAGAAACAGTTATATTGCCTGTTAGAGCATCATTAATAGAAAGTGAAGCATTCCAAGATTGTCCAAACTTGAAGGAGGTTATGTTGCCGCCATATTTAAAAGAAATAGGTACTGGCGCTTTCGCTTTCTGTAGAAATCTAAAATCAATTGTTTTCCCAAAGACACTTACTTCTATCGGAAATTATGATAAACGACATATGTATGATATAGGTGGTGCTGCAAGTTTTGTTGAAACGGGTATTGAGAAGATGGATTTCAGTTATTGTTCTTTTGAATCAAATGCAATTGATCATAGTTGGACTTATCGTTTCCATTGCAAAAGTCTGAAAGTTGTAGGTCTACCAAATATTAATTCTGTTGATGTTGGATTTGGTTCTGACTCACAAGTTACTTGCTATGTGCCTTCTTCTGTAAAGAGCCTAAGATTTTACGATAAAAATAAGATTAAAGAGATACATTTTTATTCTCCTAACCCTCCCTATGTTGAGGACGGACTAAGTAACTGTGTAATCTATGTACCTCAAGGCTGTTTAACAAATTATTATGCTAAATTCAAAGGAAATGGCAATACTCTTAATGAGGAATAACAATACTTAAATGAAAGACGGGACTCACACGGGGAGTCACCTGCAACTTGAATCGCTATCATCCACTGGTGGCGATTCTTGTATTTTTGGCACTTCGGCTTCTCGCTCATCGAGAAACGGCATGTTGCTGTTAGAGGAACGGCATTTCTCTCATCGTGTAGTAAAAAAGACACTGTCATTTGAAAAAAACGCCAAAATATTTGGAGGTATAAAATTTTATACCTATATTTGCACTCATGAGTGGCACAAGAGATTTGACTAATTAAAAATGAAGAGAATTATGGAGGCGATTAAGAATTTATGGTTTGAAGGGAACCGTATCTATGTGAAGACCACCGAAGGGCGACTGCTGAACAGGCCGTTGGAGGCTTATCCTGAACTGCAGGAGGCTACTGCTGAGCAGCGTAGCGATTACAGCCTTGAGGATGATGGCATGGCTGTCAGATGGGAGACAATAGATGTGGATATGCATATTTCCAGCTTCTATGAGACTTCTGAGCCAAATACCGAAAATGATGTGGCCGCTATGTTCCATCGTTTCCCTTGGTTGAATGTCTCGGAGGTGGCCCGCTACCTAAACATCAACAAGAGTTTGTTGGCAAGATACATCTACGGCATCTCAAAACCTAGTGCCAGTAGGTTGCAGGAGATTCGAGAGGCTTTCCACTATTTCGGTCGCGAGTTACAAAGTGCTTAGGCTTCTCACTCATCAAGAAACGGCATGTTGCTGTTAGAGGAACGGCATTTCTCTCATCGGGAATACAAAAGTTAAGAAGTTAAGAAGTTTAGCATTTATAGTAAAAAAGAAAAAAATTATAATTTTTATATTTACATATATACTAAAACACTAAACATCTAAACTTCTAAACATCTAAACTTGCTAAACATGTATGCAGACTATCAGCGAACATGTATTCAATCCACCACCGAGAAGTATTCACACTATTAGCGAGAAGTATTCAGACCACCAGCGAGAATACTGCTCGTTTTTCTTTACATTATTTCCAAACGATATTCATGCAAAATAGCTACTATTAAGGGGAAAACTTGTTCCCAGCCTAGGGAAATATTGCGCCCTAGTATAGTAGCAATTTTTATCTCCAAATGCCGCCAATCTACGTCTTTTACGTAATATGAAATATATTTACACTGATTATTATTTAGAAGTTTAGATGTTTAGAAGTTTAGCATTTGGCACATTTCCGAGCATACATTATTAATATAAATAAAGAGGCCTAATAAATGCTAAAAGGTAGGCTGAGGTTTGGTCAGTTCACTTTTTTTGCGTACTTTTGCAGTCGCTTATATAAAATATAATATGGTAGAGACGCTATTGGTCAGTATAATCATCATTGCAGCTGGAATGTTGCTGCTGTTGGTCAAGGTGTTGTCGCGCAAGAACGGGACGTTTTCGTCACAACACATTCACGACAGCAAGGCGATGAAGGAACGAGGCATCCACTGCGTCATGGACCAAGACCGCGAAATGCGACGGACGGCAAGGACGGCTGTCAGTGAGCGGTCGTAATAAGGAATAGCGTATTTACAGAATACGCAGTATCACGATACAACGAAATAACGATTATAATTAAGAATAAAACTAAAGAAATGAAAAAGTACATGTTTTTGGCCGCAGCTGCTATGGTAGCTCTGGCATCGTGCAACAACGAGAGCCCTAAAATGGATGAGAAACCCGTAGCTGATGATGCCGGCCAGGGAGGCAGTGTGAAGATTGCCTACGTTGAGGTTGACTCGCTGATGACTCAGTATGAGTTCTGCAAGGAGTTCACGCTGATTCTTGAGAAGAAGAGCACTAACGCCCGCAACACGCTGAACTCAAAGGGTCAGGCACTGCAGAGTGCAATGGCTAACTTCCAGCAGAAGCTTCAGAACAATGGTTTCACCAGCCGTGAACAGGCTGAAGGCCAGCAGGCTGCCATCCAGCGCCAGCAGCAGAGTCTTCAGGAACTGCAGGCTCGCCTGGAGAACGAGCTGGCTCAGGAGACTCAGAAGTACAATGCCGGTCTGCGCGACTCTCTATCACATTTCCTCGATGCCTATAACAAGGACAAGAAGTACGACCTCATCCTGACCAAGCAGGGCGACAACATTCTCTACGCCGCTAAGCGTTTCGACATTACTGCCGACGTTATCAATGGTCTGAACAAGCGCTACAAGTCAACCCTGAAGACTGCTGAGACCAAGAAGGACGAGAAGAAGAAGTAAGAAGTCTGAGGTAAGAGGTAAGAAGTAAGAAGTGAGGCATGGACATACAGAAGATTCTGACTAAACTCCATATCTCAGAACTCAACGAGATGCAACAACACGCCGCCGAAGCCATCACTGGCTCCGACGGTGATGTCGTTTTACTGTCACCTACGGGTTCCGGTAAGACGCTGGCTTATCTTCTACCCCTTGTCCAGCTACTTGACAGTACTACGAACCTTGTCCAGGCATTGGTCATCACTCCTGGACGTGAACTGGCTCTGCAGTCACATCAAGTACTGCAAAGCATGGGTTGTGGTCTGCGCTCTACGGCCTGCTATGGCGGACGTGCAGCAATGGATGAACATAAGGTGCTGAAGGAAGTATGTCCGCAGATAGTCTTCGGTACACCGGGGCGTCTGAACGACCATCTTGACAAGGAAAACATCTCGCGTTACGGCATCCGCTATCTCATTATCGACGAGTTCGACAAGTGTTTGGAAATGGGATTCCAAGCCGAGATGCAGAAACTCATCAAGAGTCTGCCAGGACTGCAACGCCGCATTCTGCTTTCAGCTACCAATGCCGAGCAGATTCCACAGTTTGTCAACATGTCGAAGAAGGGCACGCTGATAGACTTCCTCCCTGAGGAAGAGCAAACATCTGAACGCGTCACGCTTTACGAAGTGCATAGTCCTCAGAAGGATAAGTTGGAAACGCTCAAACTTCTGCTGTTAAGCTTTGGCGACGAGAGCAGCATCGTGTTCTTAAACTACCGCGAGTCCGTAGAACGTGTCAACAGCTATCTCGTCGAACAGGGCTTTACCACCAGCTGTTTCCATGGTGGACTGGAACAACGCCAGCGCGAGGATCAGCTCTATCGTTTCAGCAACGGCTCGGCCAATGTCCTCGTCGCCACCGATCTGGCTTCACGTGGTCTCGACATTCCTAACATCCAGAACATCGTTCACTACCACCTGCCTGAGAGTCAGGAGGGTTATATCCATCGTGTGGGACGAACAGCCCGATGGGATGCCACAGGCCGTTCATTCTTCATCCTCAATGCCTCTGAGCATATCCCCGACTATGTAGAAGGCAACATCGAGAACTATCTACTCCCCTCGCCCTCTGAAGAGGGGTTGGAGGTGAGGCTGCCTCGCATGGCGACGCTCTACATCGGTAAGGGCAAGAAAGACAAGCTTTCAAAGGGTGACATCGTGGGCTTCCTCTGTAAGAACGGTGGACTGAAGGCCGACGAAATTGGTCGCATCGACATCAAAGACCGCTATGCCTACGTAGCTGTCCGTCGCGAAAAGCTCAAACAAACATTGCATCTGGTTCAAGGGCAAAAAATCAAAGGTCTGAAAACGATCATTGAGCCCATTCACTAATGTTCAATCGTCAATGGTAAATGGTAATGTTTTTGCCACTCTGACTTGACAAAAAGCAATCAAAATAGTATATTTTACTTAATTATTGCTCAAATATTTGGTCAATTGAAATAAAAAGTGTAACTTCGCGCCACATTTCAGAAACATACGTATCAATAAATAACAAAAACGTTCAAACAAAATGAAGAAGTACAACTTTAATGCAGGTCCCTCGATGCTTCCCCGCGAGGTGATTGAGAAGACCGCTCAACAGTGTCTTGATTTCAATGGTTCTGGTCTTTCTTTGATGGAGATCAGCCACCGTGCTAAGGATTTTCAGCCCGTTGTAGATGAGGCTGTAGCTCTGGTAAAGGAGCTGCTCGACATTCCCGAGGGTTACTCAGTGATTTTCCTCGGTGGTGGTGCCTCTCTGGAGTTCTGCATGATTCCTTACAACTTCCTGATTAAGAAGGCTGCCTACCTGAACACTGGTGTTTGGGCTAAGAAGGCCATGAAGGAAGCTAAGCTTTTCGGTGAGGTAGTAGAAGTGGCTTCTTCAGCCGACGCTAACTATACCTTCATCCCCAAGGATTGGACTGTTCCTGCTGATGCAGACTATCTGCACATCACAACCAACAATACCATCTATGGTACTGAAATCCGCAAGGACCTCGATGTTCCCGTACGTCTGATTGCTGATATGTCATCCGATATCTTCAGCCGTCCTATTGATGTTGCCAAGTACGATGCCATTTACGCTGGTGCTCAGAAAAACCTGGCTATGGCTGGTGTTACCATCGTCATCGTGAAGGACGACGCTCTGGGTAAGGCTCCTCGTGAGATTCCCACCATGCTCGACTATCGTACACATGTAGATAAGGGCTCTATGTTCAATACGCCTCCTGTAGTACCCATTTACTGCGCACTCGAGAACCTGCGCTGGATTAAGGCTCAGGGTGGTGTTGTTGCCATGGATAAGCTGGCTCATCAGCGTGCTGAGATTGTATATGGCGAGATTGACCGCAACAAGTGCTTCGTAGGTACTGCCAAGGAAGAGGACCGTTCGCTGATGAACCTCTGCTTCGTGATGGCTCCTGAGTATCAGGAACTCGAGAAGGACTTCCTCGACTTCGCTGTTTCTAAGGGCATGGTTGGTGTGAAGGGTCACCGTAGTGTTGGTGGTTTCCGTGCTTCTTGCTACAACGCTCAGACCATCGAGGGTGTCAACGCACTCGTAGCTTGCATGAAGGAATTCGAAGCTAACCACTAAACCCACCCCTGTCCCCTCCCGAGCGGGAGGGGAATTTGAATGGTGACGTGGGTTAAACACAGTAATAATAAAGAAACAAACAACAAAAAAAAGGAGACCCCAGAAGAGTTTTACGCCCCTCCCGCTCGGGAGGGGATGGGGGGTGGGTTTATGAAAGTATTAGTTGCAACAGAGAAGCCATTTGCAGCAGCAGCTGTCAATGGCATCAAGGCAGAAGTTGAAGCAGCCGGCAATGAGTTGGCTCTGCTCGAGAAATATACTGAGAAAGCACAACTGCTGGATGCAGTGAAGGATGCCGACGCACTGATTATCCGTTCGGATAAGGTTGATGCTGAGGTGCTGGACGCTGCCAAGCAGCTGAAGATTGTAGTTCGCGCAGGTGCAGGTTACGATAACATCGACCTCGCCGCTGCCACTGCCCACAACGTGGTGGCCGAGAACACACCAGGTCAGAATGCTAACGCCGTAGCCGAGTTGGTATTTGGTCTGCTGGTAATGGCTGTTCGTGGATTCTACAACGGTAAGAGTGGTTCCGAGCTGTTAGGCAAGAAACTCGGTATCCTGGCTTTCGGTAACGTTGGCCGCAACGTCGCTCGCATCGCCAAGGGCTTTGGTATGGACGTTTACGCTTACGATGCTTTCTGCCCTGCAGAAGTGATTGAGAAGGCTGGTGTTCACGCCGTGACTAATCAGGATGCTCTCTTCGAGACCTGTGACGTTGTTTCACTGCACATCCCTGCTACACCTGAGACCAAGCAGAGCATCAACTACGCTCTCGTTGGTAAGATGAAGAAGGGCGGCATCCTCGTCAACACTGCCCGTAAGGAGGTTATCGACGAGGCTGGACTTATTAAGCTGATGGCTGAGCGTGAGGACCTGAAGTTCGTTACCGACATCATGCCCGATGCTAACGATGAGTTTGCCAAGTTCGAGGGTCGTTACTTCTCTACGCCTAAGAAGATGGGTGCCCAGACAGCCGAGGCCAACATCAACGCTGGTATCGCTGCTGCCAAGCAGATTAATGCCTTCTTCAAGGACGGCGACACCAAGTTCCAGGTAAACAAGTAATTTTGTAGGCCGAAAATTTGTAGGTCTCATAAATATTTTGTACCTTTGCAGCCGAAATTCGGGATTCCCGTTTTTCGGCTGTTTATTTATGGTCGGTCTGGTAGCTCAGCTGGATAGAGCAACAGCCTTCTAAGCTGTGGGTCTCGGGTTCGAATCCCGACCGGATCACGAAAGATGAAATATCTCTGAAGATGAAAGCTTGCTTTCAAATCTTTGGAGATATTTTAGCTTTTGTAGAATCATTCAACTTCTGCCAGGGATTTTGGAAGCGAAATATTGATGGAAAGCCGACAAATAGGCTTCCGTCACATGGATGATCTCATTTCCTATGTAGATGCAGTCGTTACGATCTACCTTGCGAATCTTATCAAGAGCGACGATGTAGGAACGGTGAACGCGCATAAATTGCTGTGAGGGCAGCATATCCTCGACAGACTTCATGGTGAGGTGGGTTATCAGCGGTTTGGGCTGATTGTCGAGATAGAACATCACGTAGTCCTTCATGCCACAAACATAAAGGATGTTGGAAACGGCAATCTGACGGTACTCGCCATCGACCTTGAGGAAGATGGTTGAGTTGTCGCCTTTATACTTTAAACTATAAACCGAAAACCACTCCTTGGCCTTCTCGACGGCAGCGAAGAATTTGTTGTATTGGATGGGCTTCAGCAAGAAGTCGAGGGCCTTCACCTCATAGCTGTCGAAGGCATACTCCTTGAAGGCGGTAGTGAAAACGACGCGCGTGCCGTCGGGCAGCATGTGAGCCAACTGCATGCCATTGAGGTCGGGCATCTGGATGTCGAGAAACAGCAGATTGGGCTGCAGGTTCCTGACGGCATTAATAGCCTCAACGGAATCGGTATAGGAGCCCAGCAACTCCAAATCGGGTGTCTTGTTTACAAACGATTCGAGCAATTTGACAGCCAGCGGTTCGTCATCAACGATAATACAAGAGAGCGACATCATAATGCTTAATTCTTAATGCTTAACTCTTAATTCTTAACTCTTAACGTTTATTGTTTATTGTTTATTGTTTATTGTTATCCTGACGTGGTATCGATCGTTTTGCAGTGACTGTTCCCATGAATAGCTGTCGGGGTACATCAGTTCCAGACGGCGGCGGGTATTCTCCAGACCTATGCCGGAACCACTGCGGTCGGTATCGTCTTTGGGATAGTTGGTATTGTCGCAAGTAAAGACAATCTGGTTGTCAGTCTGCTCCAGACGGATATGGATGCTTGACGGACGACTGCTGCTGACGCCGTGCTTGAAGGCGTTCTCGATGAGTGAGACAAACAGCAGGGGGGCTATCTCAAATTGATCATTGATAATGGATAATTGATAATTGACAATGGTCTTTTCGTTACAGCGTAGTTTCATCAGGTCAATATAATTGCGCATGAACTCTACTTCGCCATCGAGGGGAACCTTGGGCTTGTTGGTCTCGTACATGGCATAGCGCAGCAAGTCACTCAACTGAGCGATGGCGTTCTGCGCCGCATCAGAGTCAATCTGCGTCAGACTGGAGATGTTGTTCAGCGTATTAAAGAGGAAATGAGGGTTTATCTGACTTTTCAACCATGCCAGTTCGGCCTCGGTATTCTTGGCCTTCTCTTCTTGCAGCTGCTGCCTGATTTTGCGGACGCGGATGAAGTGAAGGATACCAATGGCGATAGCGCCCATAATCATATTGAGCAGCACGAAGAGGAATGCGCCTGAGAAGAAACCAATCCATGCGTCGCTGGTCATGCTGGGCGCATATTCCTTGATCATCAGGTAGCTGAAGAAGAAACCATAGTTAACGCCCACGATGAGCAACAGGTTGCTGAGGGCAAACCACCAGAACTTACGACGGAAGAACAGATAGGGTCCGAAGAGATAGAAATTGGCGAAATAGACGATGAGCGGACCACGGAGAATCTGCCACACCATCAAGAGTGAAGTGGACGTCGTCTCCCAGTTGCGGGTACTAAGGAAAGTGGCCAATGGCAGGACCGTCAGTACAAGCGTCCAGACAACGGCCTGTACCAGGAATAACCAGATATCTTTTTTCTCTATCTTCTTCATCGCTGCAAAGATAATAAAAAAAGTTGAAAGTCAGCTTACTTTTCCTTATTTTCTGTATTTCCGATGCTATTGAGCATTTCGCCCTGCGACTGCTGTTCGATGAAATCGTTTTGTACACGGCTGACGTGCTGCTTAGCCATAATCCTGGTATCGCCAAAGGTATAAGCCACCGTGAACGTCACGCCCGTGACGGGTACCTTGACACTGGTCGTCGACGTGAAATTCTGACCACGACTATAGCTGTCGATGTTCAGCTTGCCACCCTTATTAAGACCAGTCATGGCGCTGATACTCAGGTTGAGCTTATCCTTCAGCAACGACTTCGACACACTGGCAGTAAGCATGTTGAAACCGCCGTTCCATCCCTGTAGGGTATAGGTCTTGGAGGAAGTCATGACAAAGGCGCTGAGATTGATTTTCCAAGGTAGCGTCTGCTGCACGCCTGCCATGATGTTGACGGTCCAGCCGTTGTTGTACTGGTCGAGGACGGCGCTTTGGGCGTCGGTATAGTTCAGGCCGCCGTTTAAGAACAGACGGGTATTCTTTTTTATCAGATAGTTGACGTATGCGCTCACGCCCGTCTGACTGTTCTTGATGATATTGCCAAAGGTGGTGTTCAGCATGTTGTTGCTGTCGTAGAAACTGTATTGTGAGATACCGTCATCTGTAAAGCTATGGTGCAAATTGACATTCACCATCAGCTTTGGCGAAAACAGATTATAGACCAACGAGAAATTATGCGTCTTCTCGATATCCAAGTCGCTGTTGCCGTAGCTTAGCGCGGTGGGGTTTGACTTGTCAACGTATGGATTCAGATAGGTAATGCCAGGGCGTGAGATGCGCATGTTATAGGTCAGGCCAAGATTGCTGCCCACGCTGATGTTATACTGCAAGCTAGCATTGACCACCAAACGTCCATAGTCGGTGCTGAAGTCGTAACCGTTGCCGAAGTGGTACATGACATCCTGCCACGTATGTTCGTAACGCAATCCAGCTTTGGCACCGAACTTATTCCAGTTGCCGGCATACTCGGCATAGCTGGCAAGGATGCTGTTCTTGTATTCATAGTCGGTGCTTGAATTCGGGTCGTAAACATCCTTCATATAATAATGTGCATCGGAGGTAGCATCGTGAAGCTGGTACTTACCACCCAGGCTCAGCGTATGCCCATAAGCAAGCGGCAATGTGTAGTCGAGTTGGAAGATATGGCTGACGGTCTTGTCGTTATTTTCCGAATAACGGTTCGTCAGGTCAATGAATGAGGAAGTAGCACCGAAGTTACTCGTCATCTCAGTAGTGCCCGGACTGTAGTTCAACTGATAGGTGAATGCCAGCGAATGGGTACGCATCTGATTGAAGAAATGCTGGCAGTCGACGCTGGCGCTGAACGACGTGCGCGAATTCTTCATATCGGTACTGCTGCCGAAACTGAAACCGTCGCCATAGTAAGAGCCGTTCATAGCTGTTGTCGAGGTGCCTGTGCTCTTCATGCTCATCCGGTTAACGGAAACCGTCGCATTGATGGCACTCAACGCATCGAGCTGGTAACCGAGGGAAAGACTTCCCATCGTAAACGGAGTCTTCACCTCGTTGGTCGAGGTCATCAGTTGTGAGAAACCACCGCCGACAGCTGCGTTGCCAACAGCAGGAAAATCCTGTACCTGCTCCATTTCGGTCGTCGTCGTACCAGGACTATTATATGAGGTCATGACATTGGCACTATAAGAGAGTTTGGCGTGCTGACCGCTGACAAACACGCTGCCGCCAGCCTGCCGGTTGCCCAACGAGGCACGCACTGAGCCATTGTAGCCATTCAGGGTTTGCGCGCCCATCTGGGGAATCTTGTTCATCACGATGTTCAGAATACCTGCCCCACCCTCGGCATCGTATTTTGCCCCAGGATTAGTGATGACCTCGATGCTCTTAACCGCAGTGGCTGGCATGCTCTTGAACACCATCGAGGGGTTCTGTGAGAACAGTACGTTGGGCATGCCGTCAACCAGCACTTTAAATGACGACGAGCCATTGACGCTGATATTGTCTTCGCCGTCAACGGTTACCATCGGTACCTTGCGCAACATGTCGAGGACGGTATTCGATTTTGAATCTTCATCTTCGGCCACATTGTAGGTTATCTTGTCAACCTTCATCTTCACCAGTGGCTTTTGGGCGACAACTTCCACTTCCTGAATCGTCGAACCCATCTTCACTTCCAAACTGTCAGAGCTAATAGAGTCTGTGCTTACTTCGCGATTCTCTTGACTCCACATACATACCGAAGTCATCGACAGCATCATCACGAAAAGAATTCTTACCTGTTTCATATCTTTTGCATTGTTTATGTTAATTGTTCCGAGTTTTAATCTCGGTGCAAAGATAAGGTAATAATCGTTCGGATTAATATTTTTTTCGACGACTTCCCAACAGTATTTCGACGAAATGACCTTACAAGGATTTCCTTCAGTAATGCTTAATGCTTAATTCGTAATAATAACGAGATAAGCTATCAGTTCTGTGAGCAGGAAGACAAATTTTTTTCAAAATATGCGGCTAACTTGATAAACTTTCTAAATATGATAGCAATAATTCCATAAATATCACTATCTTTGCAAATAAAAACACAAAATGAAAAAGGACGTAGCATTAGTATTGTCGAGTGGTGGCGCGAGAGGTCTTGCCCATATCGGTGCCATTGAAGAACTGGAAGCGCAGGGCTATCGTATTACCTCTATTGCAGGTTGTTCGATGGGAGCACTCATCGGAGGTGTCTATGCAGCAGGAAAACTTGCGGAATTCCGCGAATGGATGAAAACCGTTGACCGCAAGAAGATGTTGGAACTGACGGACTTCTCGTTGAGTCTGAATCATATCGCAAAGGGGGAGCGCATCCTCGAGGCTATCATGGAGTTCGTACCTGATATGCCTATTGAAAACCTCCCGATACCCTATTGTGCCGTAGCTACCGACTTGAAAGGCGGCCATGAGGTCGTGTTCAGCAAAGGCAGCCTGTTCGATGCTATCCGGGCTTCCATCTCTCTACCGTCATTCTATGAACCTGTGCATCGTGATGGCATGATACTTATTGACGGTGGTGTAACAAACCCCATACCACTGAACCGTGTGGTACGTCATGATGGCGATATCTTGGTTGGTGTCGATGTGAGCGGACATGACTACAAAAAGCAGTCGGAAATCCAACAAGAACTGGCAGAAAAACGCAAGCACAGTACTTCCTTATCGCAGCAGATACTTAACAAACTGATACCCGACAACCTTGAATTCAACTATTATACTATGCTTTCACGAGTCAGTTCTGTAATGATTCGTCAGAACTCTATTCTCATGGCCCAGCTGATGAAGCCCGATGTGCTTGTCGACATCCAGATGAGCCGTTACGGCGGTTTTGACTACGACAAATCGGAGAAAATAATCGCCATAGGTCGCCAGAAGACAGAACAAGCTCTCAGTAAATATCACTAAAAACAGTACTCGCATGACTACATTAATCATAGGATTATTGATTCCACTTCTGGGCACGATGCTTGGATCTGCCTTTGTATTCTTCATGAAGGACGAGATGTCCATAAGATTACAGAAGACACTGCTGGGCTTTGCATCTGGTGTAATGGTGGCAGCTTCGGTATGGTCACTATTGATACCATCGATGGAAATGGTGGAAGACAGCGGAAACTGGTCCGTTGTGCCTGCTGCCGTTGGATTCATATTAGGTATGGGATTCTTGCTGATGATTGACGAACTAACGCCACACTTGCATATCGGAACAGACAAACCTGAGGGTATGCGTTCGCATCTCTCCAAGACTGTAATGCTGGCACTGGCCGTTACCATCCACAATCTGCCTGAAGGTATGGCTGTTGGTGTAGTCTTTGCTGGAGCCGAGAATGGCATCTCGAATATTTCACTGGCCAGTGCTGTTGCCGTTGCACTGGGTATAGCTATTCAAAATGTACCTGAGGGGGCTATTATCTCCATGCCTATGCGGGCGGCAGGTAATACCAAATGGAAGTCATTCGTCATCGGCTCATTGAGCGGTGCCGTAGAACCTGTCGGTGCCGTCGCCGTATTGTTATTGGCCTCGCTGCTGATGCCCGTGTTGCCATATATGCTGGCCTTTGCCGCTGGCGCCATGTTCTATGTGGTTGTCGAGGAATTGATTCCAGAAGCCTCCAGTGGTCAGCACAGCAATCTCAGCACCATCGGTTTTGCCGTCGGCTTTGTCCTGATGATGGTGCTTGACGTGGTAATGGGATAATCTTATGTAATTCTCAAATGGCAAATGCCATAGCTCTTTCATCCCAGCATTTACGACCTCACTATTGTGGATTAGTTACTTAGCGATATTTCCGTAATTATCGCTATCTTTGCAAAAAATTTAAGTGTATTTAGGTATTATGCGTATGATAGACCAGATTATTGACTATAACAAGACCTTCGTGGCACAGAAGGGCTACGAGAAGTATCTGACCAGCAAGTACCCCGACAAGAAACTGGCTGTACTGTCGTGTATGGACACCCGTCTGACTGAACTGCTCCCTGCAGCTCTGGGCCTAAAGAATGGTGATGCGAAGATCATCAAGAATGCCGGAGGCTTAGTGATTTCTGCCTTCGACTCTGCTATGCGTAGCCTCATTGTAGCCATTTATGAGTTGGGCGTAGAGGAAATTATGGTTGTGGCACACTCGCATTGCGGAGCCTGCCACATGAGTTATGACCACTTCCACCATGAGATGATTGCCCGTGGTGTGACGGATGAAACACTTGACACCATCCGCAAGTGTGGCATTGACCTCGACCAGTGGCTAGAGGGCTTCAAGGACACACCGACCTCCGTCCGTAAGACCGTTGAGACTATCAAGACCCACCCACTTGTTACCAAGGACATCGTGGTTCGTGGGTTTATCATTGACTCTGAGACTGGTGAGTTGGAAGAGATAAAGGCATAGCCCTATTATTATAATAATGTAGGAAATATAAGGGCGGAAAGTCGAGGCCGAAGATGTCGGCGCGGCTTCCGGTCTTTTTTCGTGACGTTTTGCTACTTTTAACGGCAAAAGCGAATAACTTTGCGAAATTATTCTTATCTTTGCACGCGAAAGCGTGCGAGAACGGGCTGCACCTCAGCAAAGAGCAAGCTCTCTGCATTCGGTTTGCAGCGTCTTTGCACCCGATGGAATAATAAAACGAAACAATATGCCAGAGATTTAAATCAATCCACTCGACTAAGCAATATGGAACAGAAGAACGAACTAAAATGGGTCACAGCCGCCTGCACGCTCGACGGCACCATCGACATCGCGCCTGAGCTTCTTTACGAGTTGGGCGTGGCGGCATAAGTATTCACAAAAAAAAACAGAAAGAATATGATAACAATAACAACACCTTCAAATTCTGTCGACACGTTCACATTGGAACTGCCGAAGGGCGATACGGCTTTCCTCAAGACGATAGCCAAAAAGATGGGCTGGACGTTGAGAAGCAACCGTTGCAAGATGTCGGCCTACGAGCGTTCGCTCGACGACGAGCGCAACGGGCGTGTCAACCACTACGAGAACAGCGAGGAGTTTTTCAAGAAAATGGGCATCTGATGGCTTACAAGATTTCCACCACCCATCAGTTCGAGAAGGACTTGAAGCGTTGTATCAAGCGTGGCTATCCGATGGACGAGTTCCGCACCGTCATCCAGCTGCTCGAACGTGACGGGATACTGCCCGAAGTCTATCGCCCCCATATGCTCCACGGCGACCGCCAAGGCCAGTGGGAGTGCCACATCCAGCCCAACTGGCTGCTGATTTGGAAGCAGAAGGTCAACGAGCTGGAACTGCTGATGCTTAACACTGGCACTCACTCCGACCTGTTCGGCAAGAAATATAAGAAGAAATAATCACAACGCGCATGAGCGAATAGACAAAACGCAAGGGCGGGAAGTCGGGGCCGAGGATGTCGGCGCGGCTTCCCACCTTTGATCTTTCTTGCACTTGAATCTTTTGACCTGTCCCCCGCGATTCCCTGTTGATGTCTGCTTCAAGATGATAGCTCCCAAGAAATAGTTCTTCAAGCGATAGCTAACGTCCACCATATCAAAAAGTAGACATTCCCATTGCTTCTTTCCTCAAACGCACGAACGCTGGTAGAACGGAATTTCAAAGACCCTCATGCCGTTGATAATCTCGTATATACTTGATTTTCAATGTGTTATTCATTATTTCAATAAGTTTACAAAGAGGCCTGCACGAAAACTGGCTTCTATCTTTTCATCACAAAGAGATAAGAATAGCCAACTTTACTTACTTGTCCACTAACTTAAGACAATTCATAACTAATTCTTGCTTTTTCCCTTTTAACTCTCTATCATAATGTCCCCCCATGTACCTAACTCGGACATTGGTTATTTTATGCTCTTTTAATTTGTTAACATTATCATCATTTAGTGTAAAAGATGTTTCAAAAAAATATCCATTACCAAATTTCGTTGCACCGATTCCGGTATAGTTTGTTGTCAATTCTACTGTGTCATCATTATCAAGTAAAAATGTTACCCCGCTATTTTCGTCGTATTTCTCCATTTCCTTTAAAAGAATATTGGCAGGCATTGCATATGTATCGCCAACTTTTCTTATTTGAAAATCAAATTTGTAAATGAATCCAGATGCCATAAAATTTACAGAATATAAGGACTCAGAGGACGTTTCGATTGTCTCCATTTTAGTAAATTTGTCCACTTCCTTTTTCTTAGTTTTCTGTGCAAACACACTTGATGTCAGTAGAGACATTGCAATTAGCAAAAACAATTTCTTCATTTTCTTGAAAAATAAAAAGGCGGAACCGTTCGATGCTTATCTCAAGCTCGGTTACCGCCAAGTGACCGTTCAAAACAACAAGCACAAACAGCCCACGCCTTAACGACGTGAGCCTTTTGTCTGCTTGTCCTCGTTTTGATGAATGTTTGGCGGTATTCAGCTTGAAAGAACAAGAGCAAAAGCTCAAATCCATATTTCAATAAGTACGAACAGGAACGCTAACCTGTAAGTTAATAATTTTGTTTGTTAATAGTTTGGGCTTGTGCCCGAAAAGCGTTTCTGTGGGCGGGCAGCACCTTGTGCGTCCTCATCCCATTGTACTTGTTTTCATTCTTAGCCCATAGGCAATTCGTTGTTTTATAGGGTTACACATTGTTTATTTCTTATCCCACTGTTCCCAGTCGGTTTCAACAAGATACTTGAGAATATGCTTCTTTAACTCAACGATATCACCGTGAATGACTGCCCAAACCGTGTCGTTATCAACCTGGAAATACTCATGAACAAGGAAGTTACGCATATTAGAGATGGGGCGCCATTCTACTTCAGGATGAGTTTCTTTGAACAAAGAAGTAAGCATATTGGCTGCTTCACCAATAATCTCGATATTCTTCACAATACCATAATATCTGAGAACATCGGCCTCCAATTCTTCTCTTGATAGGCTTCCTGCATATTTCTCTAAGCGTTCAATGGCTTCGAGGATATGCTCTAAACGGGTTTTATCTCTAAGAAGCTCTCTCATAAATCAGGATTTTATCGCGATCGGCACTCTCACGGGCGAAAGGCATAAGACCTTTAACTGTAACGAGGTCAACCTCAAGATTTAACAGTTCTTGCAGGTCGAGATGCATACCACTAAGCTTGAACAATCCAACAGACTTATCAGGCTGAATCAGTATGTCGATATCCGAGTCTGCCGTCTGCTCGCCACGGGCATAGGAACCAAAAATCCATGCTTTCAGGACGGGCTGCGTCTTGAAATATTCGGCTATTTGTTTTGTCATTACCTGTGTACTCATTGTCTGACTATTGATATTTATCGGTGCAAATATAAGAAAATACTTCCAATTTCCAAAGAAAAAGGACAAAAACTTACGCTTTTATGGCTTTTCTGGGCTACAGCAATACGCTTTTGGTGATTATAGCACGTAGGAACAGGGAAAAGGTACGGGGTAGCAGGGAGTGAGAAGGCATGTAACAGGGAGAGAGAAGGCATGTAACAGGGAGAGAGACGGCATCTTACCAGATTCGGGCGGGCGCCCGCATAAATTAGGGCGGGCGCCCTTATATGTTGGAGCGCCCGCCCTTAAATGCTGGAGCGGTCGGTCGAAACCGAGTTTTATTCCTTGGAAGTATCTTGTTTAGGAAAGTAGAGCCAGCGGCGGCTTTCACGTACCTTCCACAGGCGCGGATGGTCGCCCTTGCAGAGGCTGTCGAGATAGGCTTTGGCAGAGTCGCGCTTCAGTCCGCTGAATATCATAAACTCTGGAATCGTTGCATAGCCCAGCCGCATACAGCGCCGCAGGGCCTCGTCCATTGCCTTCTCGTCGTACATCTGGCTATTTCCCACCTGAGCATCACTCTTGCGGTAGCCCTCGCGGTTCTTGCCACCTTCCTTAATGAACTCCTTGGAAGGGATGAACTCAATGCCCGCATATTCAATGTCTCTGCCATGAATGGTCTTGGGGTCGGTATGCTCGCCCAGCAGTTTCAGCTTGGGAGCAAACGAGCCGATGGGTGTCTCTACACGATAGCCGTCTGACAGCCAGAGGCCAACAACGTCTATCACTACGTCGAACACCATCTGCAACTCTCCTGTGCGCAGGTTGCGATACTTGTTGCAGAAATCTTCTAAATCCTTAAAGCTCTTCTTACGGCCCTTTGCCGGGCGTACATAGAGCAGCGGCTTGCCGTCCTCACCCTTCGTTGGGCGCGGATGAATCTCAAATTCTATTCCGTCAGTCTTACGTGGCATGATATTTCTATTTTACATTGCAAAGTTACTAAAAAATGATGAGAAATCCAAATATTTTCGTAACTTTGCAGCAAAATTTTGAATATGACACAAAGTATGAAGATAATAGACGGAAAAGACATTTTTCTGGCTGGAGGATGCTTCTGGGGAACGGAGCATTACTTCAAGCAGATTGAGGGCGTAGTGGAGACGGAAGTGGGATTTGCCAACGGACATACCTCAAATCCATCGTATAAAGAGGTCTATACAGACACGACGGGCTATGCCGAGACGGTTCATGTGAAGTACAATCCCGAAGTGGTCAGCCTTGAATTCCTGCTGAAGATGTTCTTCAAGGCTATTGACCCCACAAGTCTCAACAAGCAGGGACACGACGAGGGAACGCGCTATCGTACGGGTGTTTACTATACCGACACGGAAGATTTGCCCGTCATCGAAAAGGTGTTTGCCGAAGAGCAGAAGAACTACAATCAGCCCTTAGCTGTAGAGAAAATGCCCTTGCAAAACTTCTACACAGCCGAGGAATATCATCAGGATTATCTCGATAAGAATCCTGACGGATACTGCCACCTGCCCTTGTCGCTATTTGAGTTTGCAAGGCAGGCAAAAGAGAAATAAATGAACGATATGATAACAACTTATGAGAAAGCTATTCACCACATTGCTGATGATACCCACCATCATGGCGGCATCAGCACAGACAAAGGAAACGAGAGGGTTTGACGACCTATATCACTTTATTGAGAATCTTGACGTGTTTGAATGCGGACAAGAGGAAAGCCGCGCGTACTACATTCCAGGACATCACGTGCTGCTAAACGGCAGGTGGAAGTTTTGCTATGCCAATACGCCACAGGAGATTCCAGCCAACTTCTTCGACGAGAAATTCTCCGACGCGAAATGGGCTACCATCGACGTGCCGTCAAACTGGGAGATGAGGGGCTACGGCGACCCGCTGTTCCGCAACGTGGCCGCGCCGTTCAAGGCTGACCCGCCAAAGACCCCACGCGACTACAACCCGACGGGAGCCTACCGCACGACGTTCACCATTCCTGCCGAATGGAAGGGCGAGGAGGTGTTTCTGCGCTTCGAGAAGGTGGCGTCGGCATCGTTCCTGTGGGTGAACGGTCAGGAGGTGGGCTACAACGAGGGTGCCCAAGAGCCTGCCGAGTATAATATTACAAAGTATCTGAAGAAAGGGCGTAACACGCTGGCTATGAAGGTCGTGAAATATAGCGACGGCTTCTATCTCGAAGGACAGGACTACTGGCGCCTGGCTGGTATCTTCGACGATGTATGGCTCTACGCCACACCCAAGACGCGCCTGTTCGACTGGTATGTAACCACCGATTTGGACAAGGATTACCGCGATGCCGACTTGAACATCGAAGTGACCGTCAGAAACTATGACGCACAACCAGTCACGACACCCCTCAAGGTGCAGGCCGTACTGACCGGTGCCGGTGACAAGGAGGTGGCGCGACTGGAGACTCAGGCAGCGACGTTCGCTAACGGCAGCAACACCATGACGCTGAACATGAGCAAGCACATCAGCAACCCTTTGAAATGGACAGCCGAGACACCTAATCTCTATAACCTCAAGATGTACCTCGTGGATGCCGCTACAGGCAAGCGTCTGTCGGAAGCCACGCCCGAGGATGCCCGTCAGGATGTGGGCTTCAAGGAAACCGAGATGCGCAATAACGTGTTCTACCTGAACGGCAAACCGCTGAAGGTGAATGCGCAATGCTCGCACATGCAGGATCCTGACAACGGTCACGCTGTGACGGACGAACTGGTCAAGAAGGACATGACCATCCTGAAACAGTTCGGATTCAACGGTGTGCGCACGAGCCACTATCCGCCTGTGCCACGCTATCTGGAGTATGCCGCCCGCTATGGACTCTACATCATCGATGAAGCTGGCGTTGAGGCGCATGCCACCGAATGGGTTTCTAACGACAAGCGCTTCATACCGATGTATCGTGAGCGCGTGCGCCGCATGGTGCTGCGCGACAGGAACCAGCCTGCGGTGCTCTTCTGGAGTGCTGGCAACGAGAGTGGCGAGGGTCCCAACATCGGCGAGGTGATAGCCGAAGGACGCAAATACGACCACACGCGCTGGTGGATGTACGGCGGCAATGCATACAGTCATCCTGCCGAGGACATCATCGGGCCCCGCTACCCTACTGCACTGGCTCTTGACCTCAGGGTAGGACGACATGGTGACGGTGATGTGCGCCCGTCGTTCATGGACGAGTATATATCGGTGGCTGGCAACAGCGGCGGCATGTTCGACGAGATGTGGCGTGCCGTCTATACCCACGAGCGCTGCATCGGCGGTGCCGTGTGGGACTTCGTGTCGCCGGGACTGACGCAGCCCGCACGCAGGCTTACCGACAAGTCGGGACATGAGGTGATGGCACACATCATGGGTAATGCCAAACTGGTGGCCGACAGCCGTAACCGCAAGAACCACGTCATTGACCTGAGCGGACACGACGAATGGGTGGAAGTCTATCGCGACGACTGCTTGGAGATAACGGGCGACAACCTGACTATAAGTTTTGAAGTCTGTCCCCGCAAGCTCATCAGCTCCTGCGGCTCGTTTGTCACCAAGGGCGAATGGCAGTTCGGTGTAGAGCAAAGGGGCAAGGAACAGCTGGTGTTCTACATCAATACCGACAAGGCTCCTGCCGCACAGGGCGATGGCAATGGCCGTCCATTTGGCAGAAGACAGGCAGCTACAAACCACAAGTACGAACTGACAGCCCTGCTGCCTGCCGACTGGGAGGACAAGTGGCACCACGTGGAGGCCTGCTACGACGGCAAGCAGATGACGGTGAGCATAGACAACGCACAAGTGGCACAGACGGAGGCACAGGGCAACATTATCAATGCCCCGTTCCCCGTAAATATTGGTCGCAACGAGCAGACACACGGACAGGACACGCGGGTGTATATCTGCGACGCACTGATGGACAACGTCATCATTGCCAACGCGTCAGGACAGCTGCTGAACCTGGACTTCGAGACAGAGCAGCAGGAGGGCACCTATTTCAGTTATGGCATCGGTGCCCGCACATACGGCACGATATGGCCCGACCGTACCGTACAGCCAGAGATCTATCAAATGAAGAAGGCTGCCCAGCCCATATCATGCCGCTTGCTGAGTGCCGACAACAGAACGGTGGAAATATGGAACAGAAACCACTTCCTGAACACCTCTTATTATAACATGAAATGGGAACTCTACGAGGATGGCACTTGTCTGCAGCAAGGTACGCTCAGTCCTGACGTGGCTCCGCTCAGCAAGAAAGTCATCACCGTGCCCTTCAGCCGCCCCACCATCAAGCCTGGTTGTGAATACCGTTTGATGATTACCAGCAGTCTGAAAACTGATGAAATATGGGCACAGAAGGGGCACGTCGCTGCATGGGACCAGCTGGAACTGCCCTGGCGACAGTTGGCGGTACCCTCCGACAAGACTGTTGGGAAAGCCGTGCTCAGCCGCAACGATACTGCCACAGTGTCTGGCTCGTCAGCACGGGGAACCATCACCGTGAGCGGCGAGGGATTCGCCTACACCTTCACGTCCGATGGCCAACTCTTCAGCATCCGACAGAACGGGCAGGAACTGCTCAAGTCGCCGCTCCAGCTGAATGTATGGCGCGCGCCGCTGGCACTCGAGGTCGATGGCTGGGATCAATGGAACATCACCTACAACAACCGCAAGGCCTGGAACGGCTCGCAGATTGCCAACGAGTTCTACAGCAACAACCTGAACGCTACCACCCGCATCCCCATCTCGTGTGAAACCTTCGAAGCCGACGGGCAGGTGTATATCAACGTGCGCTGCTTCACGCAATTTGGAGCACCCGTCAACACGTCGCTCGATGCCTACATCACCGGGCTGCGCTATTCGGGCTTCTCAGAGGTCTATGAGTACCGCATCAACGGCGACGGCACCATTGCCCTCCATCACATCCTGGAACCCGAAGGCCCCATGCCAGCTCTCCTGCCCCGCATCGGACTGACTATGACGCTCATCGACCCGTTGCAGCAGGTGAAATGGTACGGACGCGGACCCGAGGAGAACTATCCCGACCGCAAGACTGGCTACGCCATCGGCATCTATGAGCGCACGGTGGACGATATGTTCGAACCCTACCTCATTCCGCAGGACTGCGGTCTGCGTTGCGACAACCGCTGGCTCACGATGAGCAACGGCAAAGGACAAGGACTGCGCTTCGCAATGAACGAGCCGTTCAACTTCAACGCCTACCACTACAGCACCGACAACCTGACGAAGGCGGTATATACCTACCAACTGCGAAAACAGGACGGCATCACCCTGAACCTGGACTACAACACCACTGGCGTGGGCTGCACGGCCTGCTATGTGCTGCCGGGCTATCAGGTCAAGCCTGCCCGCTACGAGCGTCATCTGACAATCAAACCAATAGCTCAGTGACGGCAAATCATGAAGTGGACTGTATTATCTGATAACCGCACTTGTAAAGACCAGCTCCAAACAGAGCATGGCCTGTCTATCCTGTTAGAGACAGAGAAGCATCGTATCTTGCTTGATACAGGAGCAAGTGATGTATTTATCCGTAATTCAGAGAAGATGGGTATAGACCTCAGTACGGTGGACTATGTGTTTATCTCTCACGGACACAGCGACCATGCAGGTGGATTGAAACATTTCATGGAGATTAATGACAAGGCAAAAGTTATCGTGTCGCCCGATGCTCTCAAAGTAAAATTCTATTCTAAACGTCGTTGTTTACATAGCATTACTACAGAATGGCCTGAGATTCCGTCAGAGCGATTACTAAAGGTTGAACAAAGTGAAAGCATCAGCAATGACATCTTTATCTTGGCGCACATACCTCAGATTCATCCGATGCCAGAGGGTAATCAGCATCTGTTTGTAGAGAACACTGATGGTAGTTATGTTAACGACGATTTCCGTCATGAGTTGGCGCTATATACAGATGGACTGCTTTTTACTGGTTGTGCTCATAGCGGTTTGGAGAACATCCTTGCAGCATGTCCTTTCCCCGTGAATACCGTCGTGGGAGGATTCCATCTGCTCGACAATCATGAGAGCGAAGACAAACTTTCGGAACTGGCCTTCAGATTGACGGATGCCTATCCCCAGACACAGTTCCACACCAGCCATTGCACGGGAGACGCTGTGTTTGCCACCTTGCATCAAGTAATGGGTGACAAGATTCATGCATTCTCGTGCGGAATAACCAATAACGATAAGGTAAAAGAGAACGGATGCAGTGTTGAATGTCTGTGCAAAAGTAGCGAAAATCCCCCCAAATAGCAGTATCTTTTGCATAAAAAACCGCTAATCCATTATGAATCAGCGGTTTAATTTTATAGGGTGGTCGAGGTGACAGGACTCGAACCTGCGACAGCCTGGTCCCAAACCAGGAACGCTACCAACTGCGCTACACCTCGTTCCGTTTTTGCGGGTGCAAAGGTACTAAGAAAAAATCAAATATAAAAGAATTGAAGAATTGAAATCTTCACAATTAGACTTTTTTAACAGCTCAACTTCAATTCTTCAATTCTTGAATTCTTCAATCCTTATTTGATAATGCCTTGTTCTACGAAGATCTTCTTCAATGCTACCACCGATCTGTCAACCTGCTCCTTTGTATGTGTAGCCATCAGAGCATAGCGTACCAGCGTGTCCTGAGGTGCGCAAGCAGGAGGAATTACGGGATTGATGAATACACCAGCCTTGAAAGCCAATGCAGTTACCAAGAAGGTCTTATCAACGTCGCGTACATAAAGTGGAATAATTGGACTTTCGGTATCGCCAATCTCGAAACCTTCCTCGCGGAAACGCTTCAAAGCATAGTTCGTGACGTCCCACAAAGCCTGAATACGCTCGGGTTCCTTCTGGATGATATGCAGTGCCTCCATAGCGGCAGCTGTTGCTGCGGGCGTGTTGGATGCAGAGAAGATATAGGTGCGACAAGTGTGACGCAGGAAATTGATGGTATCCCAGTCAGATGCAATAAAGCCACCAATAGAAGCCAGCGACTTCGAGAAGGTACCCATAATGAGGTCAACCTCGTCAGTCAGTCCGAAATGGTCGCAAACACCTCTACCCTGCTTGCCGAAGACACCAATACCATGTGCCTCGTCAACCATAATCGAGCAGTTGTACTTATGTTTCAGCTCCACGATTTCAGGCAGCTTGGCTAAGTCGCCCTCCATAGAGAATACGCCATCGACAACAATCAGCTTAATAGCCTCGTATGGCAACTTCTGCAGCACGCGCTCCAAATCAGCCATGTCGTTGTGCTTATAGTGCAACTGACGGGCAAACGACAAACGGCGACCGTCCACAATACTTGCGTGATCTCGGTCGTCGCAGATGATATAGTCGTCCTTTCCTACAACCATTGCCAAAACGCCCTGATTGACAGAGAATCCTGTCGAGAAGCACAGGCAATCGTCTTTACCAATAAATTCTGATATTTCCTTTTCCAACTGTACATGCAGGTCAAGAGTTCCATTCAGGAAACGGCTTCCTGCACATCCGGAGCCATACTTGTCAAGCGCAGCCTTAGCAGCATCGATGATGCGCTGATCGCCTGTAAGACCTGTATATGCATTTGAGCCAAACATCAAAACCTTGTGTCCGCCCATTTCAACTTCAGTTCCCTGCTTGCCCTCAATGGCACGGAAATAGGGATAAACGTCAGCCTCCATAAACTTCTGAGGCTCACGATAATGCTTGTATTTTTCTTGTAGTTGTCCCATATAAAATAGGTGCAGCTTTAGCTACTATTATTATTTTCAGACTGCAAAATTACACATTTTTTTCTAAATAGAGAACAAAAATCCAGATATTTAATCATTTTCATCAAATTTCTTATATTTTCCCACCTTAGTTTCCTTATTTTTTCTTATATTTGCAAACGAATGAGTACAAGAAAGAGTATCATATTCATCGTCAACCCCATTTCGGGTACGCACGGAAAAGAGGATATGCCGAAGCTGATAGAAGAGCATCTCGACACATCCATTTTCCGTCATGAAGTTGTTTTCACTGAATATGCAGGTCACGCAGCTGAGTTGGCACGCCATTATGCTATACAAGGCACCGACGTTGTTGTAGCTGTTGGCGGCGACGGTACCGTGAATGAAGTGGCGCGTTCGCTGGTTCATACGCAGACAGCCTTGGGTATTATCCCCTGCGGTTCTGGCAACGGATTGGCTCGCCACCTGTGCATACCACTTGACCCCATTCGTGCTATCAAAATGATTAACTGCTGCCAGATTGAGGAGTTCGACTATGGCGTCATCAACGGTTTGCCTTTCTTCTGCACGTGCGGTATGGGCTTCGACGCCTTTATCTCCCTGAAATTTGCAGAATCGGGCAAGCGAGGCCCCATTACCTATGTGGAGAATGTGTTGAAAGAGGGATTGAAATACAAGCCCGAGACTTACGAGGTAGAGGACGAGACGGGTGCCAGAAAGTATAAGGCGTTCCTGATAGCCTGTGCCAATGCATCGCAATATGGTAACAATGCCTATATCGCACCTGGTGCAACCATGAAGGACGGTTTGATGGACGTTATCGTGATGGAACCTTTTACGGCACTTGATGCCCCACAGATTGCTGCCGACCTGATTATGAAGACTCTGCGCAACAACTCGAAGATTCATACCTTCCGTACGCCCAGCATCCATATTCATCGTACGCAGCCAGGCGCCATCCACTATGACGGCGATCCCATCATGACAGGCAACGACATTGACGTACATATCGAGCATTTAGCGATTCGCATTCTTGCAAATCCTGACGTTTCTGAAGATTTGGCACAACCAAATCAAGTACTAAATGCCTTCAGTGACTTCTTTAATAATATAAATAATGTACGCGAGGACATTGGGCGCGATATCGAGAAAGGCGGACGAAAGATTCAGGCCATCAACAAAGTTTTGCTTCGCAAGCTCCGCAATTGAACAATTGAGAAGGTAAATATGCAGTTATTTCTAACAGCTATCATCCTAATTTTAGCCTTGGGCTATGCGTCTTGGCGTATATATGACGCCCTTCGAGCCAATGGAAATCCCTGTAAGGACTGTGAACTGAAAAAAAACTGCAAAAAATTTGGTGATATCAAAGATAATTCGTACCTTTGCAACCGCTAAAGAGAACGGTGCCTTGGATGAGTGGCTTAGTCAACGGTCTGCAAAACCGTCTACGGCGGTTCGAATCCGCCAGGCACCTCACAACAAACTCTCAGAACCCCGATGAACAAAGGATTCTGAGAGTTTTCTTTTTCTCAATTTTCCAAGAACGTTACCAAAACGTTACCAATAGTTATTTCTTTTTATCCTTCAATATCTTGATAGCGTCTTTTAATCCAGCAACCTGGCCTTTCAGATTGGCTATTTCAACCTCATGGGACGATCTGCCGTCAGCCTCAGCCTCATCAAAGAAGTAGCCGACTGGAACATTAAAGTATTTGGCTATACCTTCAAGAGTGCTGACTCTAACATCGGCACCTTCGATAATCTTACGGATGTTCTCTGCCGTCGTACCCATCTTACGGGCATCGCCACGCTTTTCTTTGCAGGTATCGAACAGCTGTTTTATTTTTTCTCTATTCATATTATAGTTTGTATTTTTGATAACTATTATAGTTTGGATTTATGACAACTTCTATTATTACCATCTGTCATTATCAAAGTCTGGTTCTTCAGGCTCTGATGAGAATAAGTCTTCAAAATCCTCCTGATTTTCACTTACATATTCCCGCACTTCGTCCACATTTATTATTTCACCGTCTTCGTATCCTAAGTATACATCTTCAATTTCTTTACACACAGGACAATATTTATAGCGATTCACTACAATATCACGCATTGTCACAAATCTTAACTGAGGAATATCCAATATCGAATAGTTGTGAAGTATGCCATCCTCTCTATTTACTACTGGATGGAAAGCGTTGTGATAGCAACTATCTCCATCAAGGAGTATAAATCCGACTAATTCATCTTTGCTAATACTGTCATTTAACAGCTTCCATCTACGATATTTCTCTTCAGCTTTTCTAATACTGTCTTGATAGTGTGGGTCATGTGCTAACGAGTCGGCAATAAATGCTTTCCGGATAGAGTCTTGGCGTTGGGCTTCTTTTTTCTCTTCACGCTGTTTGTCTTTTTTGTATGACTCATACCAGCTACATCCAAAAACACAGCACATTACAATCAATACAGAAAGAAGTGTTTTATAGTGTTCATTTGTCATTATCAACTATCTCAAGGTCTTCTAAATCAAAATTGTTATCTTCGTCATTTTCTAAGGGAAATTTTTCTTTTAGACACTTCTCTACTTTTATATCTCTGTTATTTAAATCTTCATCAAGTTTTTTTAATTCTTCTAAGTCTTTCTTCCAGTTTTCCATAATTATTGATATTTAATGGGTTTCTAATTTATTTAACTCACGTTCATCATTTTTAAATATGAGAGGAAAAACTATATATTATAAATTCTACCATTCTATCCATTTCTGTTTTTGCAGATAATTCATCACTAAGTTGATACTGTGCTGCCCTTAATAAGACCTTGTCCTTAACAGGTAGTTTCAAAATATATTTTTTATATTGTTACAAGTTCCGTAATATTATTTTTCTTTCTCTTCTTTATACAATCCTTGCATTTCACTCGTAATATCCATGAATTTCATCCAGAGATTATAGACTTTACTATCCTTCGTAGGAAGTTTCAAAGTCTTTAGTCGTTCCAACTCTTTGTTTAAATTAGTATTTTCTTCGCGAAGAAGTTCTATTTCATCATTTTCAATCCCTCCGTGGGCAAACATACCACCCGTACCCTTAAGAAGCCAATCGGAATTAAGTTCAGGATAACGCGCAATTACCTTTAATAGAACTTCTTCAGATATAGTTTTAGCTTTTGACCACAGACCATTTGAAATGCCTATTTCATGTTCAAACGCCTTTATATTAAGGCATTTGTAATTAATAAACTCGTCAATTCTATCCTTTATACCCATAACCTTAATTATTAATAATTATTAAAATTCGAACATATTCTATTGCAATTATTAGAAAAAGTTCTATCTTTGCACTGTAAAGTTAAATAAATTATTTGATAATTCAAAATTTATGGAGAAAAAAGAGCAGAAAAAGTCAATGCTGGGCATCCTCTCAGAAATGGAGGTGGGTGATTCCCACAGCTTCCCGGCAGCGAAGACCAACAGCGTGAAGTCGATGTGCAGCACATTCGGCTTCCAGTGGGGCAAGGTGTTCCAAACCTCTCTCAACAGAGAGAAAAGGACGGTGGACGTAACGAGAGTTTCTTAGATGGAGGCGAAGGAACTGTTAAAGAAGACTAATATGGAAACAAAGACAGCGACACAGATGGCCACAGTCTACGGTCTTAAGAGTAGCATTGCTTTCAATAAGCTGCTGGAGAAGTGCGGCGTGCTGACGTTCACCGAGAAGGGCTACGTGCTTGCTGAGGCACTGCGCGGCCAGGAACTGACCGTTGTCATTAACGTTCCTTGGTTCATGCCTAACGGCTTCAAGGTGTATAAGAAGAAAGCTGCCTGGACTGAGAAGGGCCAGCAGTTCCTACGCCAGCGTCTGGGACGCATCGGTATTGTGCCTGCCAACGAACAGCAGGACATGTTTAGCGCTAACTAAACTCTAAAAGCATTATGACGAATATACAAGCTCTTATAAACTCATCGCAAGGCGCCAACACCCTTATCATAATGTCGGGCGAACAGCTGCAGAAGCTCATTGACGACGTGACGGCCAATACCCGACGTATCGTTGAAGAGCAGTACAAACCCCACTACTACACCGTGGAAGACATGACCAAGCTCTTCTGCTGCGAGGTATCCACCATCTACAACTGGATAAAGCGCGGTAAGGTCAAGGCTTATAAGATGGAAGAAGGTGGCAGAACATACTTCGACCAAGCTGAGGTACATGAAGCCATGCGACAGGGGCTGATAGGCAAATACATTCACAAAAAATGATATCCACTATGACTAAATTCCAACGCACGGCTATCATAGCCAGTATCGGTATCGTGGCTTTTTTCTCGGTCTTAGGGCTGGGTGGCGACTACGATTTGTGTGACCAGGTAATTATCAACATGTCACAGGAACAGTACGACAGTATCAAACAGCTCTTGACCGAACAGTTTGGCGACGAGCCAACGGAACGGGAGATAGCTCACTGGTGGCTGGATCATCATAAAGGACGATAATACCACATTGGATATGGAACTACTCGTCTATTTAAAAAGGCACTATTGAATTCAAAACGATATCCTACTATTGTGCCAAGCGTGGCACTCCGTTATCCAGATTTTTAATTATTGTCATTAAAAATTACATGCTCCAATGCGGTTCGTGAGAATAGCATTGTTTAAAATAAAATTAATCCAAAAATAACGCAATAAGTAATATGGCAACATCATCAACATCGTCGGACACCAGCTCAGCGGCAAAGTACAAGCTTGTCTGCTGTCTGAACTGTCTGCATGCGGGACTACACCGCTACGGCAACAATCCCATACTGGCTGCGTGTCATACTCAGCCTCAGCCGGACAACGAGCGATTTCCATTTGTGGTAGAGGTGGCACGTCACCTGCGCAAGTGCAGATCCTGGGAGCTGGACACAAACAAGAAGACCGTTGAACAGCGTAGCAAGGTAGCGTAATGAGTAGATGGTATAGACAGCTGACTAACGTGTTTGACCGTCCATGGGCAAAGGATGCTAAGGCGGTCTCACTATACCTGTACCTGCACTGCTGTGCATACGTGCAGGATGGTGAGCTGCATAGCCTGCGGATACGCCGTGGTTCCTGCATGACGTCACGCACGGCCATCATGGAAGCCACTGGCCTCAGCGAAGCTGATGTTAAGTCAAGGCTTAGATTATTGGCTAATAAGGGTGAAATAATCCTTAATTCATCCAACCTTGGTACAATTATAACGTGCTGTGATTATGATAGTTACAACGGCTCTGACAGCTTATTTGACGATAATTTATCCAACGAAGTACCCAGCCAATCGCCCAGCCAATCGCCCAGCCAATCGCCCACGACACCTTATAATAGAAATAACGGAATAACGGAAATAAGTAATCTTAGAACTCATAATATTCCTTCTAAGATAGAGAGAGATAACGCTAAGGGTCTTATTTACGAAATTAAGGATTCTTACAACAGAACTTTCAAGGGTATCCTGCGGGAATGGCAACGGCTGACCGAGAAAATGACGTCAAAGGTATACATGTGCATCCAGCGCTTTGGACGTCAGAGCATCGACATGGTGTTTGACCAGATAAAGCACGAACAGCTCAACCTCAACAAGAACGGATTCGTACCCGACTTTGATTTCATCTTCAACCTTAAGCAGTACGAGGTATACCTGGAGCGCTACAAGATGCGCATCGGCAGAAAGTCACAGCCTCAGCAGGACGCGGGTGTCATCATAGAGACACCAGTGGCTCCAGTAAAGTCGCAGGAGGAATACGAGCGAGATATGCGCGACTATGCCAAGCAGCACCCTGACAGCAGACCGGCTAAGATAGTGGCTGCATGGGACGAGAAGAGACAACAAGTAACAGTATGACAATATGACAAAGATTCATTATAGAGAACAGGACCTGCAGATCAGATGCGTCAAGTGGTTCAGAGTGACCTACCCGCAATTCGCCTACCTGATGTTCCATCCCAAGAACGAGGAAGCTGGTGGCCGTAACCGTGCCGTCCGTGCCAAGAAGGAGGGTGTGCAGGCTGGCGTGTCAGACCTTGTCTTCCTCATCCCTACGCAAGAATACAGCTTCCTGTGTATCGAGCTGAAGAACGGCCATAAGAACAGCCAGACAAAGGAACAGAAGAGGTTCCAGCGCTACGTAGAGGCTGCTGGCGGCAAATACGTACTGGCTCGTTCTTATGACCAGACTGTAGAGGCTGTCACCAAATACATGGATGACGTAAGCTGCATCACATGGGGCGCTGTAAATGCCGTATCAAAAGCCATCGACGAAGAGCTTAAAGCCGAGGCTAAGCGTGAACTGGCTAAACTGATAAACAAACAATAATAACCCTATAAAACATTTATCATTATGGAAAGTAACGAATACAGAGCATTACAGATAGGCATGTTCATCTGTGATCACGAGGACATTCTGAAGCCTGAGAACTATTGCCAGATAGTAGAGTTTGGACGCAACGGACAGATGCGTCTGCAACCTATGGACTCGCACGGCAACAAAGCCAAAGCCCATCCTTTCTGGATTGACCGTCGTGACGTGAACATCACCGAGAAAATGTTTGCCTCAGAGTATTACGCACTATCACACCGTTTCCTGTAAACTATACACACTATGACACAACAGTATTTTATCACTATCAGGGCTATGGGGCCGTACAATGCCAACAAGTCCACCAAGGAGCTTTGCAGCATCGTAACGCGCAAGCTCGACAACACCACCATCCCGTCGTTTGCCGCCATCGACCGGGTGCAGCGCTACGTGACGACACTATGCACGGAAATCAACGGCAAAAACCTTCGCAACAAGCCGCTGAAGACGGAAACGGTATGGAAGACGGGCAGCGCCATGGGCACCAGCAGCGTACATTTCTGTGTGAAGATAGACAGCTTCAACAATGGTGACGGTGCTTTTCTGCAGGTGTCCTTTACCCCTACCAGACATGCCTACCAGGACGACAACATTCTGGACGACTTGTTTGGCGTGTCCGACTACGTGACAACACACAAGGAGAAGAAGTCTACCCTGCGTCGCTGGAACCCGGACAAGGCATCAAATGGTGACATCATCTGTGATGACGAGCACGACGAGGTCATCATCTTCCGTGGCATCCGTTCAAACTATATTGTGTATGCTGCTGTCTATTCCGCTGGAGACGGCTTCTTCAACGTACAATACAACGACACGCTTACATACGGATATGTTGGTCACAAGACATTCCACTACGCCACCATGGAAGAGAAAGGTATCCTCTTCAACGAGCTTTCTATTCGTGGCCTGCGCTGGAATGAAGATACTTTGCAGATTGAAAAGATTGAAGAGTAAACGCTATGCGCATTGGATTGATATTTTAAACGAGAATAGCGATGAAACTGTCACAGCAAGAAAAACGGGCAAAGTGGCGCGAGGAATACCGTAGGTATCATCCTGTCAAGCCTGCACGGACATTCTACCAGCCCGAGACAGGAAGAATAGTCGTACACGACCACTATGCCACACGTATCTTCTGGAACCAGCAGATGCTACAGTTCCTTAAGCAGAACTTTGCCACCATGCTTAACGCTGATTTGGCAGAATGGTTGGGTGTCAGTCAAAGAACCATGATACGTAAAGCCCGTGAGTTGGAACTAAAGAAAGATACTGCCTGGCTGAAAGGTATTTGGGATGAACGGCGAAGAATGGCTGTGGCTTCAACTAAAGTAAACGGAAACTCTGGCTGCATTAAGAAAGGACAGCACCTCAGTCCTGGTACAGAATTTAAGAAAAAACAAATATCACAACGATGGAGATAGAAAAAATCATATACAAAGCAAAGGATGGTTGCATCTTCTACGACCCTATAGAATGCCAGGAGTATGAGAAGACTATTGGCGTGCTAAAGGGGTCGGTTGGCGAACTGGTTAACGAACTGCAGAAGAACTGCAAAGAAGAGCAATATGTCTCTGGCATTATCCTTGTCAGAAACGTTAACGGCACAGGTGATGTCTACGTCCGTTATACCGGCTGCATAGACCACAAGCTGGAGGACTATGTCAACGTATACAACTTAAAAGAAGAGCAGCGTTACGAGTCAGCGACTATCGGTGAACTCATCAACCGTCTTAAACAGCTGGACAAAGACCTGCCATGTCAGTATACGATAGTCTATTCTGACCATATAGACATGCACGGTAGTGGCATGATGGCTAACTACAATGCTGATGCGTGGAATAAGGATAAAAAGTAGGAAGATATGCGTATCGGACTGATAGACGTTGACGGACATGCCTCCAAGAAGAAGTGGGGTGCGACGATATATCCCAATATCGCCCTGGCTAAGATTGCACGCTTCCATCGTGGGTATGGTGACAACGTGGAGTGGTATAGCCCATTCACCGATCACTATGACTACGTGTATATGTCGAAGGTGTTCAACTTCTCGCCAGACTATCCCTACGTCATCAGGAATGCCGATAAGGTCATCAAAGGTGGTACAGGCTACGACGTTAACAGTAAGTTGCCTATAACCATCGACTGCTGTCAGCCCGACTACAGCATCTATCCCAACATCCCAAAGGACTATGCCTACGGTTTCTTGACTCGCGGATGCCCGAATAAGTGCAAGTGGTGCGTGGTTCCCAAAAAGGAGGGTCGTATCCATCCGTACATGGATGTCGACCAGATAGCCATCGAAGGACGTCACAAGCTGGTACTGATGGATAACAATTTCTTGGCTGCTGGCGACTATGCCCGTGAACAGCTTAACAAAATCATCTATCGTGGCTACCGTGTAGACTTCAACCAGGCACTGGATGCCCGACTGGTGGATGACAGCTTTGCAGAGCAGCTGGCTCAGGTCAAGTGGCTCGATAAGAACCGCATACGCTTTGGTTGTGATACGCCTCAGCAGATAAAGGATTGTGAGCGTGCTATGAGCCGCATCGACTCGTATGGATTCAATGGAGAATATTTTCTGTACACCATGCTCAACGATGACTTCTGGGAGTGCTACGATCGTATCTATCATTGGTGGGAACGTCTTCAGGTGGCACGTAAAAGCAAGCAGGGTAACTGGGTATATGCCTATGCACAACCCTATCGAGATCCCTATAATCCCCATCACGTCATACCGCAATGGCAGAAGGATATGGCCAACTGGGTGAACAAAAAGGCGCATTTTGTGGCGCATAACTTTGAAGACTTTACACCACGCAAAGGATTTGAATGCAGATATTATGTAGAACAATTTAAACACTAACAATTATGAGAAGCAGAACAAGTAACTGGTTCATAGCAAAGATACGCTATGAGAAGACTATGGAGGACGGACCCCAGAAGAAAGTAACCGAGCAGTACGTGGTCGACGCCCTGAGCTTTACCGAGGCTGAGGCACGCATCATGGAAGAAATGTCAAGCTACATCAGTGGCGAGTTCACCGTGGAAGCCCTGAACAAAGCTCCCTTCAAGGAGATATTCTTTTCAGACCTCGACACAGCCGACAAGTGGTATCAGGCACGACTGGCATTCATCACCATCGACGAGAAGACAGAGAAGGAGAAACGTTCGAACGTCAACTATCTCGTACAGGCTGGTAGCATGGACGGTGCCCTGAAAGCCATCAATGAGGTGATGGGCGGCACCATGATCGACTATGTGACCTGCAAAATCTCAGAGACCACCATCAAGGACGTGTTTGAATACCTGAAGAAGAAGGACGATGGAAACGACTCAGAAGAAAGTCGTCAATGACCTATGGATGGTCACTGGCCGTAACCGTCTCTCTGGCGTCCGTGAACAGTGCTCTATGGCTGCACCAAAGAATGTAGCTGAGCAGTTCATGGAGGCGTGGAAGAAGCTGCGTGTGCGTAACAAAGCCTATACCCACCTGCGTATTGAACCATTCACTCAGGACATCTTTAGTAAGTAAGTATTAAGCTTGTATTAAGTTATGCCATTCAAAGTAAAGTTTGAAATATACGACAACCAGCATACGGCACCCGTATTCTTCACTTACGACAAGCTGATGGCGCGTGTTGAGTATAACGAACTGTCTAACAAAGACCCGTGGACGCGCCTGCAGTTTACCATTGAGCTGGTGGACCTGACGAAGCATGAGGAATATGTCTGGCTGGTATATCAAGTGCGTAAGGCCATCCATAAATACTACAACAATGGCCGTAAGTATGAAGACCTGCAGGACTCGCTGGGTAAGGAGGCAAAGCTGGATCAGTGGAATGCAAAGACGCGCTTATATCTGGCTAACCACCCCAACGCACAGGTTGACGAGAAGGCCAAGGCTTTCTTCCTGCTGGTCGATGCCTGGCGCGACAAGTGGCACAAGTACTTTTCGTGCAAAAAGGCGCATGCCGTCGAGAAAGCTGTACTCGACCAGATGAAGAGGGAATGCTTCGACTATGAAGCTCAGATAGACAAATATGTTAAACAAGTAATAGGACTGATATGACTGCGCACATGATCTTTAAGCTGGTGGCCGTCACCATTGCTATCTGTATTCTGCTTGTATTACTCGATGATAGAAAGGATTGAAAATGAGCGCAACAAACTCCCTACATTACAAACTCTGCGTAGAGGGCGGCAACTGGCTGCGCAGGCAGAAATGGAACTACGAGCGATGCAAGAAGAAACCATGCTATACTACGAATCGTAGCTGTGGCGAATGTTGTAGGCGATACAAGTGGGTGGCAGTTGAACTATGTACTTGGGGCTCTGAAAATACCGATGTATGGGGTCTTGGCAATTACAACGACTCAGTAGTGATTGAGGTTAAGGTGTCGCATTCTGATTTTAAGGCTGATCTGAAGAAGTGGTGCCGAAACGAACAGGCTGCTATGCTCAACTTACAAGCTGGTAGACTCCGTTGGTACCTGTGTCCAGATGGCGTCATTAAACCAGAGGAACTGCCCGACAGGTGGGGTTTGCTATATTGGGACGGCAAACGCATTCGTCCTATTGTATCACCCAAGGCTTTTGCAAACACCAGCAAAGCAGACATGGCTATTCTGACAAGCATCCTTGCCCGTGAAGGATTTCCTCAGAAGGTGTATAACTATCGCAGTATAACACAAAAAGACAAGTAATAACTATGGAATTTACCGTAAGAAGAAACAGCCTGCTACAGGCATTACAACATTGCCGACTGACTATCAATAAGAATAACGCCCTTCCAGCATTCGAAAGCTTTGTGCTGACGTTCAGGAACGACTGCCAGCTGGTGCTAACCGTTCATGCCAGCAATAGCGAGATATTTATGAAGGAGGATGTCGTGCTGGACGGCCTGACGGGCGACATGCGTCCCATCAGCATCTACTACCTCGACCTGCTGCGTGCCATCAAGGCACTGGACGACCAGCCGCTGCGCTTTGACATTGGCGAGATGCAGATGACCGTATATCATGAAATCGGCAGTTTCCGTCTTCCGCTAAACAATAGCTGTAACGAGTTCCTGAGCTGGAAAGCGCCCAGTCCTGATTGTGAGGCTAAGGACTGCCACTCTATGAGCTACGAGGCGCCTGTGCTGGCTTCTATCCTTAACCGCTGTAGCTACGCCATGGCACAGGACCTGCTGCGACCAGTCATGAATGGTGTACATTTCAACCTGACTGCGAACTATGCCGACTACGTCACGTCCGATGGTCACTGCCTGGTACGTGTCCGTAAACATCCCATGAAGGACGACCTTACCAAGAATACGGTCGTCACCAGCATCATCATTCCTTCACGCATTGTCAGCATCCTACAGCGTGTGCTGCCTAAGACTGGCGACGTAGACATAGACTATCAGGAACCCATAGAGAAAAAGGGGGAAGAGCGCAAGGCGCAGTGCTGCATCACTATCGGCTTCAATCTGGAGATAGCCTTTAACCCTATCGAAGGCCGTTATCCTAACTATCTGGCTGTCTTTCCTGAGCACAACCAGTACGAAATGCTGATAGACCGTCGTAAGCTGACTAAGTCGCTGGATCGTCTGGTACTCTTTGCCAATGAGTCAAATATGCTGGTGCGGATGACTATCAGCCACGATAATCTCCAGCTCCATACAGACGACGTGGACTTTGCCTTTTCAGGCGACGAAACGCTACCATGTGAGAGTAATATCAATGACAGCTGGCCTTTGAAGATAGGCATGAAAGCCACATCGTTGTCAAAGACTCTGAAAACCATGTCGACGGAAAAGGTGGCCATCCATTTAGAGGATAGCAGCCGTGCCGTCATCCTCAATCCAGTGCCTCAGCCCGACAACGAAGAGCTGACATATCTCCTGATGCCCATGATTTGTAACGATTAAACAGTAAAGACTATGAAAGCCATGAGAGCAAGGATTAGGTACACAGATATAGTAAGTTGTTTTACTTACAGTCCTCTTCTAAGAGGATATACCTGTGACGAAGATACACGTGACAACAAAATGGTCTTTGCGCCATACGAATTAGTAGAATTTAAATAATAAAGTTATGAAAGCAAACGAATTGATAATTGGGGATTGGGTGTACGACACTATTCTAAAGGTCTATACTAAGGTTGAATTGTTATCCGTGTCAGGGATAAGGGGGGATTTTCATGAGTCAGTTTATAACGAAAATACTTTTGAACCTATTCCTCTCACTCCAGAGATTCTTGAAAAGAATGGGTTTGAGACAGAAGATGATGTTCATTTTTCTATTCAAGGGCAAAGTAGTATGTTAGAATTGCTATTGGTTGAATTACCATTTGATGGTTACTACTTTGATATTGTAAGAACTGAGAAGACTATAAACAAATGCAATCAAAGGTGTTATATTGACAGATATTTTGCTTCAATTGATTACGTCCATCAACTCCAGCACGCTTTAAGACTTTGCGGGATTGAAAAAACTATTGAATTATGAAAGAAAACGAAGCACAAAAGAAGATAAAGTTATGGCAAAGTATAGAATAGAACACAGATACCCATGTTATGCCAATGGTGGTTGTATTCCTCACGATGGCTACTTCGTTCAGAAACTTAAAGAAGGTTTCTTTATTGATAAGTGGGTTGACATCAAAGGATTTGGTGATAAGAAAAAGGCAGAAGAATTATTGAAAATATTAAAAGGAGAGTAAGGTGTGATACAAAAATACAAATTTACGTTTACAGTTATTTGCATCTCAATATTTTTATTTGGTGTAGTAGCTAATTATAAAACGACAAAGTCATTTGATGCCAAAGTTTATTCTGTTAATGTTCAACAAAAAACTCATGGTGACAAAGATGGCTTTAGTACAAGTTATTCATATATTGTTGGAACAAGTAGAGGTACTTATAGCATATCTCCAAATGGCATATTTGCTTCTAAGAGTTTCGGCGCTCTTGAAAAAGACAGTACATATCACTTCTTTACAAGAGGTGTGTCTATTCCTCTAATTGGAGTTTATCCATATATTATAACAGCATATCCAAAAGAACAGTAATTATGGAAAAGTATATACCATTAGACGCTTTAGTAGCGGAGATAGAGAGACTAAAGACTATTTACAATGATGATGAGAATATTCACCATGTCTCAAAATTCAATATTCTTGTTGACCTTCTTTCTTTCATCGACACTCTTGAAGTAAAAGAGGTGGATTTGGATGGTGAACGCAGAAAATATCTTACAGAACATTTTAATGTATATGAAGATGGAATCTTACAATCAAAGAGGTTGAATTTGCCATTAGATACTTATGATGTGATAAAAATTGCCAAACATTTCTTTGAACTTGGTCTTAAAGCACAGAAATAAAAAAAGTTATGAAACAGTACATATCAAAAACTGCTGTCTTAGCGGAGATAGAAAAAGAAATTAAATGTATCTACGCGGGAAGAGAATATGTTGGTATCCCATCAAATGAAGAGAATATAGTTATAGGTATTCGAAAAGTTGAAGATATAATCAATTCTCTTGAAGTGAAAAAAGCGAAAGAAAATCCAGTAAGCAAGGATTTGGAGGAATATTCCACTTTGATTGCTGATGAACTTCCACAAGGAACTGCACTTACACCTAATGGTGAATTTGATATTGCAAGTGTTAGAAAACTTATAAAAGACGCTTGTAAACTTGGCGCAAAGTGGCAAGAAATGCAAATGAAAATGCAAGAGAATTTTTAAGCAAGGTAACAACCAGGCAGAGAAAGACTTTGTGCTGATATGTGAAAGATTTTGCTTTATTATTACAAACTGTCTTTAATGCGATATATGCACGAAATGAGATTAAAGGAGAAATAACTATGACACAAGAAGATAAAGATTTACTACTGTCACTTATTTTGAAAGCAGACGAAAATGGTTTACTACAAATATATGATGAAGAAGAAAATTATCACGAAGCCGAATGGATATTTTTTGATGGAGACAAATTGTGTATAAAAATAAATTAAATCGTAAACTAGAAATGAAAGACGAACAATATAAAATAGCTGTAGAAATAAAAAAAGAAATAGAAAATATAAGTTCTTCTTTATTCAATTTAAATCATAATGTTTTTACTGGCGGACTTATTTATATACCAAATAATCCAGAAATTGTTCATAATATTAAGATTGCTTTAGAAGAAGAAATAGTAAAATTAAGAAGAAAATTTGAAAATTTGTAATATTATGACACGAAAAGAAAAAGAAGAAAAGTCCCTATTACTCCAAGACCTTTGTACAAGATTGCCTTATGGCGTTAAAGGTAGAGTGTATGCTGAAACCACAAATGGGATGTATGACATAAATGGAGATATGATATTTTTTGATTCACCATTTGATGTGATATTGGATGAAATCAACATATCAACAGAAGAACTACATGTAATCGCTATTGGAAATGAGGATACTATTGATTTTATAGAAGACCAACAAGTATGCGGTTCTCCTTTTACTATATATGAATTTAAACCATATCTTCGACCGATGTCAAGTATGACTGAGGATGAACGTGATGAATTTGAAGAAGAATCTAATGGATGGTTTTATGTTAATGAAGATGGTGAAATATATCCGATGGGACGATTGACCAATTCCGAACAATTTGAACGTGGAATATTATCCGGGTTTAGATATTTGCTTGAAAACCATCTTGATTATCACGACCTTATTTCAAAGGGTCTTGCTCTTGAAGCTCCGGAAGGAATGTATAAAACCGAGTAGATATAAAATGCCTTA
>JAEEGH010002579.1_pt1 | contig 48772 bp, 47 predicted proteins | sample 9134181 | NCBI WGS metagenome assembly JAEEGH01 (sample SAMN16246544, study PRJNA631951) | gut metagenome | biome: gut microbiome; feature: rumen; material: DP-attached | host: Bos | place: Iran: Karaj | collected 2018-10
CCACATCTGACAGTTTGGGGAATTCACGTATTGTGTTTCGCGACCTCCACAGCTACGGGGGCCTGCCGCGACCCAAGGACTTTTAATTCCCAAAACTGTCAGGTTCCGATAGGCATAAGGCTTCGCAAGTGCTATCATAGTTACAGAATTTACTTCAGATATGTTGTTGGAGGGAAGTATGTACTATCTTATCAGAAACACCCTTGAAGAATGCAGCGCCGAGCAGTGCCATGACTCAGGTTCACCCTTTGTTGCTGTTCTTACGCCCGAGCAGTGGCAGGAACAGAGCGAGAACTTTGACATGGGCATTGACTTTGATATGAGTACCGAGGATATACTCACCACCAAGGCCGAGGTCAACTACGATTCACTGACAGGAACCTTTTGCATTCCTACCCAGTCCTCCTTTACAGATACTCCTGAGAAATTTTCTTTTGCCCTGGATGAAACCGGAATCGTCTTCATAGACGAAAGCAAAAATGCCCTGAATCTCGTCAAGAGGATCCAGCGGAACAAGAAATGGCGCAAGCCCTCACTGGAGCGCTTCCTCTATGACTTTCTGGAACTTATCATTCACAACGACCTTCAGATCATGCAGAGATATGAGCGTGAACTTGACGGAATAGAGAGAGAAATTATGGAAGACGCGGAAGCTGCCCACATCCAGAGGAACAACGAGATCCGAGGCGATATCAGAGACCTGCGGATACATTACGAGCAGCTGCAGGACCTGGGTCAGGAACTTGAGGAGAATGAGAACGGCTTTTTTACCGAGGAGAACTTAAGATACTTCCACATGTTCTCCAGCAGAGTTGACAGACTCTACGACGCGGCTACGCACTTAAGAGATTACACCATCCAGCTAAACGACCTCTACCAGTCACAGCTTGATGTTAAGCAGAACCGCATCATGACTGTGCTCACTGTGGTTACCACAATCTTCATGCCTCTTACGCTTATCGTGGGCTGGTACGGCATGAACTTTAAGTATATGCCGGAGCTGGAGTCACAATACGGCTACCCCATCATCATCGGCCTTAGTGCCATCATCGTGATCGGAAGCCTTATATTCTTTAAAATCAAGAAAATATTGTAAAGAAAGCATTAAATAATGCCGGGGCTATTATAGCCCCGGCATTTGTTTCCGATAAATTTATTAGAAAGGAGGAAGGTCTATGAACAATCTTCCAATCTTGTAAAGTACCGTCACTGCGGCAGGATTTATATAAGGTAATATTTTTATAATCAAACTATGTATAAAGGTACTATATTACTAAGATATAGTACCTTTTTTATATATACACATATATTAGTATATGGTATTATATATAATATGATAATCAATCTATACGGATGGAAAACAGATGAATTATGTAAAGGTATATACAAAGACATACAGAGATAATTCTGCAAGGTACATAGAGTTGCCATCTCTTTTGATAGAGCAAGATGGAGAGACGCAGATATTTGAACAGCTACTGCGCTATCAGATCAAGTATAGCCATAAGAGCAGGACTTGGCATAACAAGCTCATACAGGCTGTTGGGTTGTTATTTGATTACATGAATGCCAATCCCAACAACTATGTATCTGCTAAAGGCTTCTTTGAACTGTTTGCAGAAGCGATATATTCAGGCACTATCGATGAAGAAGGAAATGATCCTTCGGGGTTATACTGGCTTCCTAAAAAAGCGCAGACAGCTAATACCCTACTATCATCATTAAGTGACTTTTCGGACTGGCTGTATATCAACTACAAGACGGAGCAGCTTAATCCTTGGAGAGAAGCCACAAGGTATGAGGAACGTCTTAAATATATGGCTCTGATCAACAGAAGTGAGCGCTCATTCTTGGGACATCTTGATGATATTCATGACATTTCTGAAACGGCTAAAACAGTAAGAAATGTTGTAACCCACAAAAACCCTTATGCGGTAAGAAATGGCACAAAGGCTTTTCCAGAGGACAAGATAGAGAAGTTACTTAGAGAAGGCTTTAAGAAAACACGCAAGGGCTATGAATTAGATTTAATAGATGGTTATAACTGGAGAGACATAGCAATCACTATACTTATGCATTACGGAGGTCTGCGTCATAGCGAGTCTTTTCATTTGTGGGTGCAGGATGTTATCCCTGATCCAGAAGATCCGGACATGGCAATAGTAAGGATTTATCACCCATCAGAGGGGAAAGCTCCTCATGATTTCAAAAATCCAAGCACCGGTAAATATGTAACAGACAGAGCATCATACCTGAAACTAAAATATGGTCTTATACCACGCAATCAGTACGCTTCTTCCAACAAGAGGTTTGCAGGATGGAAGAATCCAAGACTTGATGATGAAGACAATATGTACATGAATGTATATTGGTTTCCAAGAGAAGCAGGCTATGTATTTATGTATGTATGGAAAAAGTATTTGCAGCAACGAATCAGATACGGAATTAAGGACACCCATCCATTTGCGTTTGTGTCATTTGATCCAAGATATCTAGGTGAAATGATGCCTGTTAGAACGCAAACAGAAGCACACAATAAAGCCTGTGAAACAATAGGGCTTGAAGTATCAAAGTTTAATGGAACTAGTAATCATGGTCACAGACATTCTTATGGTCAAAGAATGAAAAATGCAGGCATAGACAAGAAAGTACGACAGGTTGCTATGCACCATAAGTCAGAAGAATCACAGAATGTTTATACTGAGCCTACAGTTACAGAAGTCACAAGTGCTCTCAGCCAAGCTACAAGCTCACTGGAACGCGGCATAGCGCTTCCGATGAAGACAGAGATAGATTCATGGTATGAGGAAGAAAAGAAAATCACTAAGAAATACATAATGGGGAAGAAATAATATATGGCGTATGATAACAAGACTAAATATAAGATTATTGAGGAGGTGTGTAACGGCAAAACAGCCAGTGATATCCAGCGCGAATATGGCATAATACATAATACAACAATGAAATGGCTCCGTATTTTTGCTGAAAACGGCCCGTTTAAAGGAGATAAGCTTACACCAAAAGATTACGCATGGCTTGAAAGGTTACAGGAATCCGCAAAGAAGCGAGAACTTGAATTACGCAAACATGGAACAACCATTAATGAGAGTTTCGAATGGCTGCTAGAATATGATCAAAACCTTGTCGAATGGAAAGCTTTTACTGAGGAATGGATAAAAACAGTTGTTAGAGGAAAAGATAAATCACTAAACGCTTTATCCAACTTCTTTAAAAAATACATAATAGCAATGAATTTGACACGCTCAGTTCAAGAATTTGTTTCGACAACCTATGAAGTACCCGATTTCTACGAAAGCATTTATTCTGAAAGAGGTAGTCAACGGCATGCTTTTGAAGATGCCAGAATGCTCATATCATTTATCGATTGGATACTTGAAGAAAAGTTTTCTGTTGAAGATGATTATGGCAATAAGCTAATCCCTGCAGAGTTTCGTAATCCGTTAGAACAGTATTTGCCAGACCATGTAGCACGTTCTAACAAAAGTGAATCCGACAAGAACGTACTGCCTTATCGCTACATAAAGGAACTTCGCAATCTCCTAGTTCCTTCTGATGCAACATGCTTTAGAGACTTGACACTCGCACAGGAGCTCACTGATTGGCGTTCATCTAGCGGCGACTGGTATATCGTTGACAGACATCTGATTGATAAGAATGATCCAGACTGTGTTTTCAGAAAAAGAAAAGCAACCACTCACGAGATTAAAACAAAAGGCTATAGCGAATATGTTTACGAAATGTGGTGTCCTGCAAAAACTATCTGTTTATTGACAAAGCTGATGCTTCCAATTCGCACATATCAGGCTAGAATGCTTGATAGTGGTGAAATGGATACTTTCAAATATGTTCAGAAGGATAAATATAAATATGGCGAATGGGTTATAAACGATTCCCCTTTATCGCAGGGAACAAAAAGTAAGCCTTGTGAAAAAGGTGTTTTGAGAAAGTTTATTGATCCTACTACAAACCTTGAAATGACAGGCTTTTTCATCAACACCAACAAGACTGCGGACATCAATAAAGATGAAGCTGATAAAGGCTACAACATGCCTTGGCAGTATGAAGAGATGCAGTATTGGCTCGCAAAGTTAAGAGACTGGCAGCAAAAATATAATCCCATCTCAAAACCTACTGCATGGACCGAATTGACAAAGAGTCAGTTAGGCGCAGTAAAAGACATAAAAATCCTAAAAGCCATGGGAAATGCAGCTTTTCTATTCAGAGATGCAGCTAATGACAAAAACTATTTGCCTTTAGCGAAGGATATTTTTCTTCATTTATGGTACAAACTTCTTAAATGTCTTGAACAAAAAGAAAATCAGAATTCGACTACACAAGCTGTACAAAACCTCAAATTTGTCCGAGAAGATTCAGATAGATATACTTATTATCCTCTTCATTCGCTTCGAGTATCTCTTATCACAGCGTTTGCCCTTGAAGGTGGTGTGCCTATGCCTGTTCTTTCCAAGTGTATTGCAGGTCATGCAAGACTTGTAATGACTCTGTATTACACAAAAATGGGTATCTCCTACATCACTGATACCATGAAAAAAGCTGATACAGAGATACTAAAGCAGGATCAGGAATCGTTTGAGAGGTTTATCAGAGACGCAAAGTATAAGCAGTTAGAAATAGGCGCTGCGGTTAATGATACGGCTGCGTATAACGCTGTTCTAAGCGCTCAGAAGTCAAAAGCAAGCATTGTCATGTCCGACAAAGGAATATGCCCTAAAGGGTGTTTTGGATGTGATACAGGTGGCACTTATGTTAATGATGATACTGACAAGGTAACATACGGTCCAGTGCAGGGATATCCTGCTCATAACTGTGTCCGTTGCAGATGGTTTATCACAGGCCCCGCCTTTCTACCGGGACTTGTAAATCATTTCAATGTATTAAGTTATGAGATGGCTGAAACATCCAAAAGAGTTACCAGGTATCAGAACGAAACTGAGGAACTGGAAAACAGTAAATACGAAGCTGAACAGCATGGGGAGATCTTTGAACAGTACGAAGACCTCCTTAAGTATGAACAGCTCTTACAACAGGAACTACAAAAGGGTGATGATATAGCCAACAACCTAAACGCTACTCTCAGGCTTATTGATAAGTGCCATAAGATATCCAAAAGTGGTAACGACAATGATTCAAGCTCAACGCAGCTTGTACCTGTTGGAACAGTTCAAGATGTTGGTTTTCTACTTGAAGCAGAAGCTGATGAGATGCACCAGTTACAGGCAATATGTAATGGAGCAGAATTATTCCCTGAGACAGATGCAAGCAAGGCTTTACTGAAAAGATCACAGATAATAGACATGACGCTGATGTTTAACAAAAAGCAGCCAGTGATGTTCACCTTGTCTGAGGAAGAACAGCTCCTTGCAGGAAATCAGTTTATGAGGCTGCTTATTAAAAGAGCCGGAAGTCTTAAAGAGGCAATTCCTTACGCTATCGGCAGAAAAAAGCTTGAAGAAATCGGTATTCATAACGAATTTGAAAAAGAACTGAAAATCATGAGATATGACGCACCTTTAAAACTTCTATCCACTAATAATGATGCCTAATTTGAGAGGTAATAGAATGAGTAATATACATCCAGACGAATTATACGAACAGCTATGCGAGAATGCTACAAGCAGAAAGAAGAAAACGCTCACTCTTGTGCATGAAGTATGCAGGAAACAGAGTGAATCAGATGTGAAAGACTTTTCTCTTGGTACTATTGCGGAACTCATGGCTGATAAAGGAGGCTTAAGTGAGCAGGCTTTGCGAAACAAAAACGCAGAGCCTTACAGACTCCTTATCAGTAGGTGGGCTGAGTATTCTAATACAACCACCAAAAAGCCCAAGAAAAAGGCTATAACAACTCTTAACGATGAGATACTATCACAGATATCTGAGCCAACCGTCAAAGCTCTTGTAGGCATGATAATTGCTGAAAACAAGAAGCTCAAAAACGAAAACAACATGCTCAAGAATCAGACCTGCATCACAATAGACATGCGAAATCAGAAAAACACCACATCTCCAACCTCAGATGTGGTCGTAGTATCTGCACTTGATAATCTAACTGAAACAGAGATCAATGCATTAAAGGATGCTGTCTCTGACAGATTTTTCAATGAACGTGGTTGGACTTCTGATGCGCAGGGACGAGTTAAGGAAAAGGGCTATCCAGTCTATAAAGCCGGATACGTTACGGCTATAAAAAAGATACTGGAACAGATTTAATTAAACATGGAGGTTTGTATGGATATCTTAGATTCAAACGAATTACTAAACGCCGCACAGGAGCGATTGCAAAATGATTCTGAATACAGACATTGGTTCGATGAACTTGTGAAATGCCGCAAGGAAGCTAGTGAATGTGGTTTTAACATTGGTAGGCTTGAGGGAGTTATGTATCAGCTTCATATAAGGGAGATTGGCAGTATTGCCGATAATATGCCCCACTAATTACAAACATAAAACTCTCTTTATAGTTGAGTCTGTGAAAAAAGCTCAACCGTCAGCGGAGTGTATTTCCAAGTGATCAGGCCCTTTTAAAAGCACTATACCTTTCAACATTTGAAGCCACAAAAAATGGACCATGCCGATCCGAAACTGGGGTAAGGTCTATGGTGAACTTCAAATCATGTATGAAATCTCAAATTTGCTATCGTCACTAAAAGCACAACAAACATAACTATGCAGCGCTTCGTTTGCCTTGTCCAATAAATCCATTCTTGACCAGAATAATAACTGACACCACAGGAAGAAATATCATAAAAATTAGCATAATTGCGACGGAACCAGCAGGGATACCGGATAATAAAGAAACTATATAGCCGCAGAATAAATTAAACAAGCAATGAAGAAGCATACATGGCCATATTTTTCCTGTCTTTACTCTTAAATATCCCCATACCAACGAAACAATAAAGGTTGCAAACATCTGTGGAATTCCCTGTGATATTACGTGTGGTAGTGAAAATAGAACTGACGTTATGATTATAGAATTCTTTTCCCCAAGTATCATAAGCCTTTCCAGAGCTATTTTTCTGAAAAGCAATTCCTCAAAAATCGGATTAAATAAAAGGAGTAAAACAGCATAAAATAACCAATTATCACCTAAAAGAGCTGTTGAAAGCTCGTTTCCGATATTTCCCCCCAGAGTTCTGATAACGATGTTAATAACTGCAACAATAGGAATTGATATTCCAAGCTGAATTATCAAACTTTTTAGCAACAAAGCGCATGTTACTGGAATTTCCGCCTGTGGACATCTCTTTTCCATTCTACCTGCCACTACAAAGAATCCAGCAAGTCCCACTGTATAAGGAACAATCATAGTTCCTAAAATCAGCATTACAATGTTAGGAATTCTCGCAGGGAGCCTTGGTGCCAATATTTTTGAAAATGTCATTGTGATAAAAAACCACGCCGCAAGTCCCAACGCCACTCTTAACACTGTTATTCTATTCTTCTTCATCCCACTTTTGCTCCTTTCGAAATTCCAAAAGAGCATCGTTCATACGATCTGTTCTAGACTTTGTCACAAAATAGCTTACTACCTGAACAATAGAAAAACACAAAAGAAAAATCCCAGCATAAATCAGAAGTTTACTAAAGTCAGGAAAAATCTGGTTTTCCTGTCTTGAAACATCCATCGCAAATATCAAAGTTATTACCAATGCTAATGGCATAAAAATGAGGTTTTTCACTATAAACGGTTTTCCCATTGCCCATTTGCTAGAATCCGCAAGAATCCTAAGAAATATAATGATTCCAAGCACAAAAAATGTGATCCAAAGCTTTATGAGTTCTAACGGTCCAATTAAGCTGCCTTCAAACGCATAAATAATTCCAACGAACAATGCTGATATGGAAAAACATATGGCAGCTCTTGAAATACTTTTTTGTACAATTATCTTCATCTTGGCTTTATCTATAAAATTCTTTTCTTCCAAATACGTCATTTTCTCATTTTTCATAGTCAGCTGTTTCCTTTCATTCCTATGCTCTGTTTGAAGTCTTCCACGTAGTTTCTAGAAACAACAACCCATTCAGCGCTCGAAAGCTGAAGTTTTAATCGTCTTGCACTATCCGGAGATACTCTTCTCACAGCCCTGATGTTGACAATTACTGATTTTGAAATGCGGGCAAAATGCTCATTACTGACCATGTCTTCTATGTCGTACATGGTTTTCCTAACTTTATAGATATCCGAATCTGTGTAGGCGTAAACGTTTCTGTCAACAGCCTCGAAATAGAGAATCTTTGTAAGATATACCCGGGTCTTATCTCCACTCTCTTTTTCACCTATGATGACATTTGCAGCGGAATTTATGGCACATATAAGGTTCTCTACTTCGCTAGTTCTTTCCTTACACCGTATTTCCACTTCCGTTTCTGCCAAATTTTGGTTTTCATGTACAAAAAGCTTCAATTATCTGCCTCCATGTATCCTTTATACCCTTAGAACTTATCTCCATCAATCAATTATGAATAACAGGTACATTTAAGTGAACAAAATGCCAAATGAAAGATATACTGGAATATAGTAAGCATTCATTCTAACATAACTCTTGGCGAAATTCACGGAATTATATATGGTCAAAACGAGCTGAACAATGGATATTTAACCACCATTCAGCTCGTAATTATCTTAGGATATCTCATTTACAGAAAAACTTTCACACACTCTTATAGTTTGATTATAATATTTGATTATATATAATCAATCCACACACCGCTTAAAACAAGGCTTAACTATAATTTATTATACTCTTTACCTTATATTCATCCTGCCGCAGTGACGGTACCTTATCTTTTTGGAAGAAAATTCATTTGCTTACCTTCCTCCTTTCTGATATATATATCGGAAGGGGATGAATTGTTCTTTATTAAATAAGACACTGACTTTATTAAGAAATCGGGAAGAAACGGTAATGATTTTATTTTTTGATATTGATGGAACTCTCTGGGACTACAAAAACTACATACCTGAGAGTGCAAAACAGGCAATTAAGAGGGCTCAGAAGAAGGGTCACAAGTGCTTTATTAATACAGGAAGGGCCAGGGCGTTTGTTCAGAATAAAGAGCTTTTGGGCATTGGCTTTGATGGTATTGTCTCATCCTGCGGATGCATGATCGAGTACGAAGAAAAAGTTTTGTTTAACCGCCTGATCACAAAAGATGAGAGCATCAGAACCATGAATGCGGTAAGAGCTCACGGTTTTAAGGCTATTTTAGAGGGACCAAATTATCTTTATATGGATCCTGAGGATTTTGCAGGAGACATGTTTGGTGAAAAGGTCATGAGAGAGATGGGAGAAAAACTTCTTAGCATCTCAGGTAACTGGGGCGAGTGGGAGATGAACAAGCTCTCCTGCATCTGCGATTCCCCAACCAGAGATCAGTGCTTTGAGGAACTCTCAGATATTTACGATTACATGCTCCACACCGACACAATCGTGGAGATGGTTCCCAGGGGCTTTAACAAGGGAACCGGTATATTAGAGGTCTGTAAGCTCCTTGGAGGCGATGTGTCCGAAACAATAGCTTTTGGAGACAGCATCAATGACAAGGAAATGCTCCAGACGGCAGGAATTTCTGTGGCAATGGGAAGATCTGCCGATGAGATAAAAGAGCTCTCAGACTACGTAACATCTAATCTTGAGGAGGATGGCATATGGCGTGCCATGGAAAAATTTGATCTGATTTGAAAACAGGGGTTAAGATATTTTTTTCCTTAGCCGATATATCTATCGAAGTTGGTTGAGGAAAGGATTTTGTTATGGATTTTGGTTTTTTGGCAGCAGCAAACAGCATAACAAATACATATCTTAATCAGAACACTGTCAGCAAAGTAGCAGACATGGCGGGGCTTGACGACGAGGCCAAGAAGAAATTCGGGGCTGAGTTTGCGCAGGCTTATGACTCCATGGTTGCATCCAGGATGCTGGGCGAAAACATGCGCCAGAGCTACGATGCTATGCACAAAGACGATTTAAGAGACCATGCCAGCCGACTTGGCTATTCTATTGACAACAGAGTAATTGACATGCTCAATATCAAGCTTTCCGATGATATGACAGCTAAGGTCAACAGCGCAATGGATAACGCCATTAACAATATGCTTTAAAAAACATGAAAAAGTTCAATTTAAGAATTTTTATCATATGTGTCCTGCTCACTGGCAGCGTGATATTTAATGTGGCTGCGTGGATGAGCAGGTCTTTTTCTGATTATTACACTGATAATATCTTCCCGGTGATCACGGCGCCTTACGGAAGACTTACCAGTGTTTTTAGCGTTTCAGTGGGCGAGAGGCTGCTTATTCTTTTACCGATCCTCCTCATTATTCTGGTGATATCTCTTTTCATAAGGACCGCTCCCATGAAGGCGTTCCAGAGATTTATGGGTGTTCTTATGAGTGTTGTGCTTACAATCATGTCGCTAAACTGCTTTGTGCTTTATCACTGCACGCCATTTGAGGTTTCAGGGGCAACGCAGGATGAGTATTATCTTAATGACCTGGCGGAGCTTCGGGACTATATCGTAAATAAATGCAATGAGCTCTCGGAGGTGGTTCCAAGGGATGAAGCAGGAAATGTGATCTATGACGGGGATATGACCCAGACGGCAAAGGCTGCTATAGCTGGGCTATCGGGTGACTACAAGAGGCTTGGAGGATTCTATGTGACGCCCAAGGCACTGACCTTTTCCGGATTTATGAGCCAGCAGTATATGCAGGGCTATTATTTTCCATTTTCCATGGAAGCCAATTACAACGACGAGATGTACATCATGAACAAGCCTTTTACCATGTGTCATGAACTGGCCCATACCCACGGCTATATCTATGAGGACGAGGCAAACTTTCTTGGATTTTTATCCTGCATTAAGTCCGGCGATCTGATCTTTGAGTACAGTGGGTACCTGGGAGTTTTGAACTACGTCAACAACGACTACTACAAGGCCGTATCCAAAGAGGAGTACAAATCCCACGTGGCCATCTCCGACAAGGTAAGGTACGACGACCAGTTCCTTACCGATGAAGCCTGGAAAAGAGTTGAGGACAATGCGATACTAAAGACCGAAACCGTCAAAAAGGCAGCAGACACCTTCGTTGATACTAACCTTAAAGTGAACGGAGTATCCTCAGGGAAGGTGAGCTATACCCATGTCGTTGCGCTACTTCTGGACTATTACAGCAATAATCCGTATAATTAGTCCATGGCATAAGAAATTTCGCGGGGAGAAAAAATGAGATCACTTAAATTAAGATATGTTGCGCCGGCAGTTCTTTTGGCGCTGATACTTGGAGGGTGCGGTGCTTCAGAAGAAAAGCTTGCTGAGGCAGACCTTGCCATAAGCCTTATGAATGAAGCAAAGACTGCAGCAGAGGATATTTATCTGGATGTTTCAGATACATCCAAGAGAGGCGAGCTGGACAGCCTTGCCAAGAAGGCAGAAGAGGCTGAACTTATCGAGTTTAACAAGCTTAACGACCAGCAGATTGACGATACGCTTCCGAGTATCAATGAGATAACGGAAAGCTATCAGAAAGTGGAAAAAGAGCTGTCACAGGTTCTTACAAACGAGAGCAAGATAAAGGAAGAGAAGGCCAAGCACACAGGTCTTGATATCTACTTTATCAACAAGACCGGAATGAACCTCTCAAAGATAGTGCTCCACGATATTTCTGCAGATACTTACAGCGACAGTTTTATCGGCGATGAAGTGGCACTTCAGGCAGGATACACTCTTATGGGAGCAGCCCTTGATATCTATTCCGACAGCTCCGAGTGGGAATTTGTCATAACCGATGACGCCGGCACGGAATATACCCTGTCCTGCGAGAGCCTTAAGGGCTATGAGCTTGAGGGAGCATCGATAGTTTTAAATTACGACTCCAAGGCCGGAACAGGTGAAGCGGTTCTTGGAAGCTACATTCCTGAGGTGGAAGAGGAGCCGGCAGAGGGCGAAGAAGCTGCTGAAGGCGCATCTGGAGAAACGACAGAAGCCGCGGCTGAAAGTTCAAGCAACTAAATAATATGAAAAATAAAGTCCCGGGCGCTTAAGGCGTCTGGGACTTTTTGCATTTACTGCAGTATCCGTATATTTCAAGCTGATGACCTGTGACCTCAAAATCCGGAATGGAGTGAGCCAGGTCATGGGAGATCTCGTGAAGGGGACAGGAACTGATGGGGATCTTGGTGTGACATACAAGGCACACAGCATAGTGCCTGTGGGTTTCCTGTTTCAGCTCGTAAAGGGCGTTGTCCTCAGTTGAGAGAACCGTCTTAACAACAATGCCTGCTTTTTCGAAAGCAAGGAGATTCCTGTATACAGTGGAGAAAGCATACATCTCTTTTGGCTTTTCCTGATTTAATTTCTGGAATATGTCTGCGGCGGAAAGAGGCTCTTTTGCCTCATAGAGTATCCTGTAAACATCAATTCTCTGCCGGGTCTTCTTAATGCCCTGGGGCCAGTTTCTTTCTATTACTTCATCAAAGGATGGAGCGTGGATCTTGTTACTCATTTCTTTTCCCTCATATGCTATCAGATGCTGATTCCAAGAAGGTCGATCAAAAGACCTGTTACCGTTCCTATAGCAAAAAGCAGAACTGCGATGTTGATGTTGGCCTTGCGCTCAGGATTAACGCGGAACAGAACAAGAAGTCCGATTCCTGCGCCTACAAGAAGGCCTGACATCATGGTTCCAAGAGTGATCATCTGCTCGAGGTATAGCTGTGTGATGATTACTGAAGGAGCACAGTTAGGGATAAGTCCGATAAGACCTGCAAGGATATGGCTTACTACAGGGCTTGATTTTAGGAGCATTGAGAGGCGGTCCTCACCGATAACGGTGATGATTATGTTAAGTATCAGTGTAAGGGCCAGTACAAAAAGGAAAATGTGCAGGGTGTGCACGAATGCTGATCTTGCAATTCCAAAAAGCCCCTGGTGCTCGTCGTCATCATCGTCGCAGTGGCAGTGCTCTTTTTCGCACAGCTCGCTGATCCTGACCGGATCGTCAGCTCTTTTTCCCTTGGCCTTGTGGTGTGCGTGAACAACTATATCGATGATAAATCCGGCTATGACACCGATAACTGCCTTGAGAGCCAGGATCTTTACCATTGTGCCAACTGGAAAGTGCTCTGAAATAAGAAGAGGGATCATCTCATCAGAGGTGGACAGGTAGATGGCTATCAGCGTTCCGAGTGTGATGACACGGCCTGCATACAGATTGGAAGCTGCAGCTGAAAATCCACACTGTGGGACTATTCCGAAAATTCCGCCAAGGAGTGGGCCGAAATGCTCGGTTTTCTGAACGACTGCTTCGGTATATTCGGCGGTGCGGTGCTCTAAGTACTCCATCACCAGGTATGTTATGTAGAGAAATGGTAGGATCTTGACGGAGTCGATGACGGCGTCAAGGACGATGTCTATTATAAGGTCCATGGTGGGTTGCTCCTTTCTGGTTGCGGCGGTAAATGCAAGTGCTAATCATTTGCATTTGGAAAATGTGCAAAAAAATATGGGATGCAATATCCCAAATTGAAATCATTCAAGCGGGTGATGGGAATCGAACCCACGTATCCAGCTTGGAAGGCTGGTGTTCTACCATTGAACTACACCCGCAAGGTGCTGACAATTTGTTATTTTACAAGGGTTTATATTGTCTGTCAAGGGCTAAATTTTCTAATGAGGAGTTCACGAGAGCTGATCTTCTGTAAATCCCGTTAGAGCATTAGGTTTAACGGCATGTGCTTTTTTATTGTAAAATTTATATAAGAGGTACCTTGAGGCACTAACTTATGGCATTGGAACTATAACGAGGAGGTAAAGCATGGGCATATTAGATGGTTTTAATGATAATAACGGACAGAATCCTTTTGGCTTGTTTCCGGACATAGCTAATTATCGGATATATCTTCTTCTGAAGGGTGGAGAAGCCAATGAGATTCGGGCGCAAATGGATGAATATGACAAGATTTGCTCTAATGAAACACCATTCTTAGCAGAAATGTATAAAGTAGATGGTACACCATGGACATATTTTGTTCTCACACTCCGGACTGATGTTGCAGAGCCTTATCCGGTTTGGTCTTACTTCAATATCCTTCTGTGGATGAGTGAGAAGGTGGATCTTACTCTTGCCTATGCCTGCCCGAAGCAACAGGGCTATCTTCCGATAGTTGCCTGCTGTGAAGAAAACAACCTATCACGTGATTCCTGTGTGGGCATTGCAAATGGTAGAAATTTCCGCGCAGTGATGCCGGATTGGGAGGTGCTCTGGGGGGAAAACGTTCCTGTAGAATTTGATTACTTAGGATACATATGTGAAACCTATGGAATAGATGTTAGTCAGTTGTAATGGTGACTCAGGGTAGCGCGCTGCGCAGGCAAGACTAAAGTTTCAAGGATTCCGATAGAAACGATGCTAGCCCATTACCATCTCGGGCATGAATTGAGTAAAGAAACATATTTTGCCGGCGCCGGAAAAATGTTACTACAGGCAGAAAAAACGGGAATAATCAGGAATAATCAGTTGTTTCAAGCTGACTATTCCTGTTTTTTGTATTTGACACAAAGTATCTAATCCAATTTTACGTTGCTTGCTGGCTGACTACAGACTCGGTGGCAACCTGAGCAATGAGTTCATTAATGGTGTCATCGTCGTAGCCAAAGCTCTCTTGAAGGCGTTCACGGGTTATTTCAATTGGGATATCTTTTTTCTGGTCAAAACGGATTGCCTCTAGGGCATCTTCTTGTTTTGTTTCTTTACGGGTTTCTATACGAGTTTCTTCCCTTGTCTCACGCCTAATAGATAGTTCACGATCCCACTGTCTCATATACGCGATGGTTACCTCCTTTCGGTCTTTGACCTTGGTAACTATGGTGTCGATTTCTTCAATATCAGTATTAGTAGATACAGGCTTTTCCCCTGACACTATATATTTTAGCATCTCCTGGAGGTTTTTACTATGCTCCGGGGACCAACTGATGCGGCTGTTAGGGGAGTCAAAATTTGGTTTGCCGTTGCAGTATAGGAATATACTTCTGACACCATTTTCATAGTCCGTATTCGGATGTGTGATCAGGGTGGTTTTTGCTTCATAGTACATGTCTCCAGCATCAAACGGATCATAAGACAGGATAACAATGGAGATGAAGTCTGGAAGCTTGTCGTAATCGTTACCTGAATCAAGAGCTTTTGAATCATGAAGAGCGGTGTAGAATCTAAGACGCCTTGGAAGGGATTTTTTGTCTGCTGCGCGATCCTCCATTTCCATGTCATACACTGTTGCAACTGGAGTCATGCCATCTGTTGCTTCGGTTATGTGTACATCCAGTCTTATGCCATGATAATTAGTGTCAATGGATTGTAGTGGTTTCTGAGAGGTGACCGATTCGACGTTGAATTTCCTAAAGAAGACAGCTTTCAGTATGTTCCCGACGATGATCTTTGCTTCATCCTCGTGTTCGAGAGCGCTGTCAAAGAGGAAGCCGTTTATCAGATTCATTTCTGATATGCTCTTTTTGGCCTGCGCCTCAGTAATGTGGTTCATGTTGATGATTGGGTTTGTGTTACTCATAAATTTCCTTTCTTAATTGGTGATAATTTCAGCGAATGCTGAACCATGCCACGGAATGTGGCTGGGCGCTCTGAAAGAGCACAAGGAATATGGTAACACTAAATTCTTAAGATTTACCTACGAAAATTATTAATTTTTCTGAATTTTTCTTATAACTAATTAATTGTCCGCAACACTCATAATTCCCGCCCCAAGCGCACAGAACGTAACAGCCAGAATTCTATAGGTAAAAAAATAATGAATATGAGAATGATTCGCAAGCACAAAATACCACGCAAAAGGCAAGCACGCAACTATCACAAATGGTACAATAGGCCTAATAGAAACTGTTTTCTTCTTTTCTTTCATGTTCGCTGAAACAATAAAAGCTGCTAAAGCTACCACTGCCCAAAATACGACCAGATAATAATATGGATTATTTAGCACCGAGAGATTTCTAGTTATAGCGTCAACTCTTTTGATATCCTGATTCAATCCCTCTCCAGATAATCTCATAAATATGTGGCTTATCGCATCAGTCACAAGTGATGATTCTAAAAATGTAAAAATCAGAATTATTTTAGTCATGAGCATAAGGATATATCCTGACACAAAGGCAATTCCTGTTCGCATTATTTCTTTTATTGTCGCCTTAATATCGGAGTTCTCTCTATTGTTATATGCCATATAAGTCGCAGGTATACCATATACTACAAGCGGATAAGTCAAAAGATCAAAATAACACACTGTAATTCCCGCTGCAAAAAAAGCAAGTGTAACCTGTCTATGCCATCCAGCTTTCCTTTTTTTGATCAGATATAAAAGAAATATCTGCATCACATACCATGATGTACCGTACTGAATACTCATTGACACCACAAAAGGATTGATCACTAAAATCGCCATGATATATGGTAATACAAAATTCCTATTTTCACTTTTTGAAAGGATAAAAATAATTATCGCTATTGATAAAACAGTAGCAATTCTACTTATGTTTCTTACTCCCCTGACTCCTGTAATCAGAAGCAGCAACTTTAATACAACAAGATATCCATGCCAGTACCAAGCATAACTAGTGATCCCGCCTTTTTTACCTTTATTAAGGTATTCATAAAGTTCGCTGATATCAGGCAAATCTTCTTCATCGTAGTGATTGCCGGAAATAGCTTGTATAAACACATTCTCCTCTCCATCGTACACTGCTAGTGACAGCATGACAGTATCAGTAAAATTATCAAGTTGTGTGCATTTAACACCCTCAACAAGATTGTAATAGTCCCCCTCCTCTTCGATAATGTACAAATCCTTTTGCAAATTATTCTTCATTTGATAAACAGGAAGTAAATAAACCAAAAGCAGCAATGCGAGCCCTGACATCCCTCCTACCAGAAAGATTATTAGATAAGGACATATTTTCGAAATTATTATATGCACGAGCTTGTCTTTTTTAATCATCATTGCACCAATCCAATTATACGTAAGAGCAATGATATTATAGCACAGCTGTAATGCATTTGTAGCACAAATATAGTGCAGAATTCTTTTTTCAACAATGTTACGATTGTTTTACGGAGGTGCTCTATGTCATTTCAATTAAAACACGACAAAGTTGATACAGAAAATAAGTCTATCAGGTTTCCTGTTGTACTCGTTGATCGAATAGAAGATGTCATTGCAAAAACAGATGGACAAGTTTCTTTTACGGGTTTTGTGATTCAAGCCTGTGAATACGCATTAGACAATATTGATAAAGAAAGTACCTAATAAAAGAACTGTAAAAGTGTTTATCATTGCACTTTTACAGTTCTTTTATTTGTGGCAAGTAAATATTACAAAGCTATAGCAATCATATCCGCGTTACTAGAAGCCTCAAGGCTGACGGTCAAAGCTGATAGCGGAGTAGAAGACTTTGTTACCAGAATGTACATAGTTGTTCTAAACAGAGAGCCTGATACTGTGGGAGTCATGGATTGGTCTGCAAGACTTCGCAGTGGAACAAGTAATGCGACAGACATAGTGCACGGATTCTTCAGGTTACAACGGATGGGTGAAACATCTAGACATAGGGATGACCAATGTAACAGAGCAGGAATTTATGCAGGTGATCCAATACCGGAACCTTCTAATGTTAATCCTAGTGATAGAGGAAGTGATGAAGATGCACCTAATCTGAATGCCATAGGGTTTGACAACCCTCCCCTGCAGTGTTATGATTTTTCCTACCAAGTTAGTAGGAAATAATGAAAGGAATTAAATGCAATGTCTGATAACGCATTATTACAGGTAAAAGATCTGTCGGTTTCAATCGACAACGAACTTCCGATTCTTCATAATATTAATCTTGATATCAAGCCCGGAGAAACCCATGTACTTATGGGACCTAACGGAGCCGGTAAGTCAACCCTTGGCTTTACCCTCATGGGGAATCCTCATTACTGCGTGACCGGTGGCAATATCATGTTTGATGGACAGGATATCACTGATATTTCAGCAGATAAAAGAGCTAAGGCCGGAATGTTTTTATCCTTCCAGAACCCATATGAGGTTCCAGGAATCTCCCTTGGCAGCTTTATAAGAAATGCTTACCATGCCCAGAGTGGAGCACCGGTTAAGCTGATGGCTTTCCAGAAGTCATTAAAGGCAGCAATGGAGCTTCTTTCCATGGACAGTTCCTATGCAGACAGAGACTTAAACGTAGGATTTTCCGGCGGTGAGAAAAAGAAGGCTGAGATCCTTCAGCTTCTTATGCTCAACCCCAAGTTTGCAATCCTTGACGAGACAGACTCAGGTCTTGACGTTGACGCTGTCCGCACAGTATCCAAGGGTATTGAGGAGTACCAGAAGAAAAAGGACGGAGCACTCCTTATCATCACCCACAGCACCAAGATCTTAGAATCACTTCACGTTGATTACACACATGTCCTTGTAAAGGGAAGCATTGTTCATACCGGTGACGGAACTCTTGTAGATGAGATCAATGCCAACGGATTCGAGAGATTTGTAAAAGAGGACTGAAATAAATGAGCGAAACAAATAAGCAGGTTGTGGCCGATATCGACCGCAGCCTATACGACTTTAAAGATGTAGAGAATGAAAAAGACTTCTACCGTATGGCAGAGGGTCTTACCGAGGAGACAGTACTTAAGGTTTCTGAGGAAAAGAATGACCCTGAGTGGATGCGGGATTTCAGATTAAAGTGCCTTAAACTCTACAACGATATTGATGTTCCTGACTGGGGGCCAAGTATTGAAGGCCTCGACATGGATAAGATCTCTTCCTATGTAAGACACAAGTCCGACATGAAGGGCAAGTGGGAAGACGTTCCGGAGGACATCAAGAATACCTTTGAGAGACTTGGAATTCCTCAGGCTGAGAGAGAGTCCCTGGCAGGCGTTGGTGCCCAGTACGATTCAGAGCTGGTTTACCACAACGTCAAGGACGAGGTTGCAGCCCAGGGCGTAATCTATACTGACCTTGAGAGTGCCCTTAGAGGCGAGTATGCTGACATGATAAAGACACACTTCATGAAGCTTGTTCCGCCAACTGATCACAAGTTTGCGGCTCTTCACGGTGCGGTCTGGTCCGGCGGCTCTTTTGTCTATGTTCCAAAGGGAGTTAAGGTAGACATCCCTCTGCAGTCATACTTCAGACTTAACGCTGCAGGAGCAGGTCAGTTTGAGCACACACTTATCATCGTTGACGAAGGCGCAGATCTCCACTTCATAGAAGGCTGCTCAGCGCCCAAATATAACGTGGCCAATCTCCATGCTGGCTGTGTTGAGCTCTATGTAGGCAAAAACGCAAGACTCAGATACTCAACCATCGAGAACTGGTCCAAGAACATGTACAACCTCAACACCAAGAGAGCGATCGTTGAGGAGAACGGTATCATGGAGTGGGTTTCAGGCTCTTTTGGCTCCCACACATCATACCTGTATCCTATGACCATACTTAAGGGCGATAACTCCAAGATGGAGTTCACCGGAATTACCTTTGCCGGCAAGGGCCAGAACCTTGATACCGGTGCCAAGGTAGTGCATCAGGGTGTACACACCAGCTCGGTTATCAACACCAAGTCCATTTCTAAGGACGGCGGAATCGGAACCTACAGAAGCAGCGTCATCATCCAGAACAGCGCTAAAAGAGCTAAGGCTTCTGTTTCCTGTGATTCCCTCATGCTGGATTCCATCTCAAGGGCAGATACCATTCCCGGAATGGACATCCGCACCAGCGACGCAGACGTGGGACACGAGGCCAAGATCGGAAGGATCAGTGACGAGGCCATCTTCTATCTTATGTCCAGAGGCATAAGCGAAGAGGATGCCAAAGCCATGATCGTCAGCGGCTTTGCTAATCCGGTATCCAAGGAATTGCCTCTCGAGTACGCGGTAGAGATGAACAACCTGATCAAGCTCGAGATGAGCGGAAATGGCTGATAAGGGGAAGAACAGATGAGTAATGATTTAAGCATGAAGGTCAATGTGCTGCCTGTTCTTACATACAATTTTCTGCATGTAAACAACAGCACCCTTCAGATAAATGATTTTTCAATAGATAACAAGGTTTCTCCCAGGGCAAAAGAGCTTCCGGCAGGGGTGACTCTTACAGAAGCACTTTCTTTTGAAGAAGCGGGAGAGATATTTAAGGCAAATAAGGACAGGATTCTTGCACCGATAGATGGTGCAGTAGAGCCAAATGGCGATACATCAAGAAGAGATGACGCTCAGGCCCTCAGGACCGGAATGGGTATCGATGTGGATAAGCTGATGATCGCAGCTGATGCCAGGGTTGATGTTTACACTGCAGAAGAAGGTGTAAAGGCTGATAAGCCCATTATTATCCGCTACGATATGGCAGACGGAGACAGCTCTTTATCCGGACAGGTCATCCATGCTAAAAAGGAATCAGAGATCACAGTGATCATGGTTTATACATCCGAAAAGGAGGCAGCAGGCTTCCACGGTGTCAGCACAAGACTTCTTGCAGAAGAGGGAGCAAAGATAAACCTGATCAAGACCCAGACACTTGGAGATGGATTTGTTCATCTTGATGATATTGGCGGCGCTTGCTTTAAGGACGCAAGCATCGATCTTATAACCCTGGAGCTTGGCGGCTGCAAAGTATACAGCAGTGCCTATGTAAATCTTGCAGAAAAGCGCGCAGTATTTACCAGCAATATGGGTTACCTCTCAAGAGATAAGCACGATCTGGATATCAACTATGTAGCTGACCAGAGAGGCCAGAAGACAGAGTCTTCAATGCAGTTTAAGGGCGTCCTGATGGATCAGGCGAAAAAGACCTTTAGAGGAACCATCGATTTCAAGAAGGGAAGCGCAGGATCCGTTGGCGATGAGCAGGAAGATGCTCTTCTTCTCAGTCCTGATGTTGAAAACAGAACAATGCCTGTAATCCTCTGCCAGGAAGAGGACGTTGAAGGAAGGCACGGAGCCACTATCGGAGAGCTTGGCGAAGATGTTTTATTCTATATGCAGACCCGCGGAATCGATGAGGACGAGGCTAAGAGGATCATGATCAAGGCAAGGCTCGAGAGCGTTTCAAGGCTTATTCCCGATCCTGAGATCATGCAAAAGACACAGTACTACATTCAGTCTATAGTTTGAGAGGAACAACAATGAGTTCACTAGCAGATCGCCGACAGGACTTCGATATCCTTAAATCCGGCGAGTACATATATTTTGATAACGCTGCCACATCCCAGCGCCCAAGGCAGGTACTGGATGCAGTGTCAGACTTTTACAAGACAACCAATGCAAACCCTTTAAGAGGTCTTTACGATTGGAGCATGGCTGCAACAGATGCCTACGAGGGCGCCAGAAAGACCGTGGCTGACTTCATAGGCGGAGTGTCTACTGAAGAGATCATCTTTACAAGAAACACCACTGAATCACTCAATCTCGTGGCTTACAGCTACGGACTTGAGAATGTACATGAGGGCGATGAGATCGTCATAACCGTCATGGAGCATCACAGTAACATGCTGCCATGGCAGATGGTTGCCAAAAAGAATGGCGCCAGGCTTGTATATATGGAGCCCACAGAAGAGGGTGTGATCACCAGGGAAGAATATACTTCCAAGATCACAGATAAGACCAAGATTGTGGCTATCGGCCATGTTTCTAACGTATTTGGCATTACTAATCCGGTAAAAGAGATTGTTGAGTATGCACACTCTAAGGGAGCAATCGTCGTTGTTGACGGCGCCCAGTCAGCACCTCATATGGCGGTTAACGTCAAGGAAATCGGTTGCGATTTCTTTGCCCTTTCCGGACATAAGATGCTGGCACCAATGGGCATCGGAGCGCTTTACGGAAGAAGAGAGCTTCTTGATAAGATGCAGCCTTTCCTGCGCGGTGGCGAGATGATAGAATATGTTACAAGGGAAGATGCCACATATGCAGAGCTTCCTCATAAGTTTGAAGCAGGTACCGTTAACGCGGGAGATGCAGTAGGACTTGAGGCAGCGATAAAGTATCTGCAAAGCGTTGGGTTTGAGGCTATAGAGGCCCAGGAGATCAAGCTTACAACACTTCTAATGGAAGGCCTTGCTAAGATGCCTTATATCAAGGTATATGGCTCAAAGGATCCGAAAAAGCACTGCGGAATCGTGACTTTTACAATGGACGGAGTTCATCCACACGACCTTTCATCCGTACTCAATGACGACAAGGTGTGCATCAGAGCAGGACATCACTGTGCTCAGCCCTTAATGCAGTTTATAGGAGCAGGCTCAACTGCAAGAGCCAGCGTATACTTCTATAACACCGAGGAAGAGGTTTATCAGTTCCTTGACAGACTGTCAAAGGTAAGGGAGGTCATGGGATATGGAGCTTAAGCAGCTGTATCGCGAGATAGTTAATGAACACAATCTTCATCCGGTTCACAAAAAGACAATTGAGAATCCGGATCTTGTACTCAGGGGCGTAAACCCCAGCTGTGGTGATGACATCACATTAAGTCTTAAGTTAAAGGACGGAGTCATTGAGGATGGAGGATACGAGGGCTCAGGATGTGCCATTTCGCAGGCTTCTGTTGATATGATGATCGATCAGATAATTGGTAAGAATAAGGAAGAGGCCATTAAGCTGGCAGGAACCTTTATGGGAATGATAAAGGGAGAGGTCACTGATGAGGAGAGTCTGGAGGCTCTGGATGAGGCTGCGGCTCTGCAGGATGTGGCGCATATGCCGGCGAGGGTTAAGTGTGCGGTTCTTGGTTGGAGAACGATGCAGGAGGTTTTGGAGAATCCGGAGAAGAGTGAGGCGTGAGCAATGAGCCGCGCAAGACTCGGAACCCGCGCGTAAAATAGGCCATACGAATATAAAAATAGAGGCATTAGATGAGAGTTTTTGCTCGCATTCTAATGCCTCTAGTTTATCTCAAGACTTTTTTTCGACACGAAGTGGCGAAAAAAAGTACCATCCCCATGGGATATACCCACGAAAACAGTACTCGGCGTGCACCGCCAGGGTCTCGAACCCTGGACAACCTGATTAAGAGTCAGGTGCTCTACCAACTGAGCTAGCGGTGCGTTTTATTTGTTTGTGCCGCTCTCTTAACGACAAGTGATATCTTACTACGGCTCAAAACAAAATGCAAGCACTTTTTGAAAAAATTTTAAAAAAATTTATAAGAAATATGATAGAATAGTTTGACTTAGGAAAATAGGAGAGGTTTTCATGATATTTGATACCCATGCTCACTATGATGATGAGCAGTTTGATATAGACAGAGAAGAGCTCCTTTTGTCCATGAAAGACAATGGGATTGGCAACGTGGTTAATGTGGGAGCTAACCTTGAAGGGTCACAAAGGTCCCTTGATCTGGCACAGAAATATGACTTTGTGTATGCGGCCGTGGGAGTTCACCCCAGTGACTGCGCAGAGCTTGATGATGAGGGAATAGAGAAGATAAGAGCCATGAGCTCTTTTCCCAAGTGCGTAGCTATAGGTGAGATAGGACTTGACTACTATTGGCCCGAGCCTGACCATGAACTGCAAAAGAAGTGGTTTATAAGGCAGATCGCCTTGGCAAGGGAAGTGGGACTTCCTATTATAGTCCACTCAAGAGATGCGGCAGCCGATACGCTGGAGATTTTAAAGAGCGAGAAGGCCGGGGAGCTTGGAGGAGTAGTTCACTGCTTTTCATATTCAAAGGAAGTTGCACTTGAGTGTGTGCAGATGGGATTTTATATTGGAGTAGGCGGAGTTCTTACATTTAAGAACGGAAGGAAGATGAAGGAGGTCGTGGAAGAGATCCCTATGGACAGGATCATTCTTGAGACCGATTCGCCGTATCTTTCGCCTGAACCAAACAGAGGAAAGCGAAACAGCTCTTTAAACCTTCCTTATGTGGTCAGTGCTATGGCACAGATAAAGGGCATCAGCGAAGAAGAAGTAATTCGCATAACGGAAGAAAACGCAAGGAAAATGTACAGGCTTTAAGCCGTCAGAAAGGATATTATGGCTTATTTGGGAAATGCCGCCAGGACCAAGGAGGTTCTGGCCAGGTACAATATGAGCGCCAAGAAAAAGTTCGGACAGAACTTTCTAATTGACAGCGGTGTGCTTGAAGGGATCGTCGAGGCAGCCGGAGTCACAGAAGATGACTGCGTTCTGGAGATAGGACCCGGAATTGGAAGTCTTACCCAGTATCTGGCAGAAGCGGCCGGCAGAGTCGTAGCTGTGGAGATTGATAAGACACTTTTGCCGGTGCTTGATGATACGCTTTCGGAATATGATAATGTAACTATTATAAATAACGATGTCCTGAAGGTTGACATCACCGAGGTGGTTAATGAGTATAATCAGGGAAGACCCATCAAGGTTGTGGCCAATCTTCCTTACTACATCACAACGCCCATCATTATGAAGCTCTTTGAGAGCGGAGCACCAATAGAGAGCATCACGGTCATGGTTCAGAAGGAAGTGGCGGACAGGATGTCGGCAGGGCCTGGCAACAAGGACTACGGATCGCTTTCACTGGCGGTTGGCTTTTATGCCGAGGCCCAGGCGGTCATGGATGTTCCGCCCAGCAGTTTTATCCCGCAGCCCAAGGTGGGATCGGCAGTTGTTAAGCTGGTCAGATGCGATGAGCCAAGAGTCAGCGTTAAGGATGAGAAATTCATGTTTGCCATAATAAGGGATGCGTTCAATCAGAGGAGAAAGACACTCTCCAATGCCATTTCAAATGGCGCAGAACTGCATGTTTCCAGGCAGCAGGTCACCGACGCCCTCACAACAATGGGGATTGATGAAAGGGCAAGGGGAGAAACGCTTACACTTGCTCAGTTTGCGGAGCTTTCAGACATTTTACAAAGCAGTGACGCTATGATAAACTAACTACTAGATATAGTATTGTTGGCACCAAAGAGGTGGATATTTTGGATAAAGTTGAGTATAAGATCAGGGCGGATGAGATCAAGGCTCTGATTGGGGAAGGCAGATACGCCGAAGCAGTAAAAATAGCAGATACCATAGACTGGAAGCGTGTTAAGAGCGTTCAGATGCTCTGCACCATCAGTGATCTATATAAAATAAACAGACGCTATACGGAGAGTAAAGATGTTCTCCTTATGGCTTATGACAGATACCCCACAGGAAGGGCAATCGTATATTCTCTTTGCGAGCTGGCCATCAAGATGGGCGAGTTTGTACAGGCTGTTGAGTATTACAAGGAATTTGTCAGGATCGCGCCAAGAGATACAGGCAGATACATCCTTCAGTACAAGCTCTATGAGGCCCAGGAAGTAAGTCTTGAAGAGAGGATCGCAGTACTTGAGGAGTACAAGAAGCACGATTACCGCGAAAGATGGGCATACGAGCTTGCTTATCTCTACCACAGGGTAGGCCTTACCACTGAATGTATCGAGGAATGTGATGAGATGTTCCTCTGGTTTGGTGAGGGCAGATATGTAATCAAGGCATTAGAGCTCAAGGCCCTCCACGAGCCATTATCTCCCGAGCAGCAGGACCGCTATGTCAGATACAAGCAAAACCACGGCGGAATGATAGACCCTTCCATCGTCTCTGAGAAGGACGAGGTTGGCAAAGACGAGACCAGAACCGTTGAGATCAAGCAGCCAACAAAGGAGATGCCTGCTGTAACCGATGAGGTTATAAACGCATATAATACCGGTACACTTCCTGCACCTGAGGGGGCAATCGCGCCCCAGGAGGACCTCGGCGAGACCAGAGAGTTCGACAGGATCGTTTATCCAAATATCAGCGAGATAACAGAGCCTTCCGTCGATGTGAGCACCTACAACACAATGAATCTCCAGGAATCTCTGGCAGAGAGCATCAAGGAGCTTTATGCCAACGAAGAGTCCGAGGATACCAAGGTGTTCGAGCCTGTTAATACCCAGGTGATCCAGGGTCAGGTTCAGCCGATCACCGAGGAGATATTTGAAGACGTTACAGATGAGGAAGCTGTGATCGCAGCAGGAGAAGCGCCTCAGGAGGAGCCCGTTCAGGAGCCTGTAACTGAGGTTACTCAGGAGACCCTGGCAGATTTTTCTGCTGAGAGCCTTGAAGACTACGCAGATCAGGGCGATGCTGACTATTCAGAGGAGTCTCTGGATGACTACCAGCCGGAGCCTGCACTGGAAGCACCTTCCCTTGATGATATTCTGGAAAAAGAGCTTGAGGAGAAGGAAGAGGAGCTTCCTGAAGAGGAACTTCCAGAAGAAGAGCCAACAGAGGAAGAAGCTTCCGTGGCAGGAATGCAGGAGGTCTTCTTTGAGACTGATCCCAAGATGGGCATAGAGATCAAGTATGGCGGAAACGGTCCAATACTTGGAGAAGAAAAGGTGATACACCCCGAAGAGCCTGCTATCATGGCTACTCCGGTTTCCGATTTGCAGGAAGAGCCTGAGGAAGAAGAGGAGCAGGAGAATCCTGTTATCCAGCCTTTTAAAACCTTTAGCTACGCCCAGAAGCCACTGGAGGATGAGGTACCCGGTGCGGTCATTCACCCCAATGCCAATTACCAGATGAACAACCGCTTTGAGAGCATGCTGTCCCAGGAGAGCGACGGCCAGTTGTCTCTGGCAGTAGAGCCCGAGCCTGCTGTTGAAAAACAGATCACAGGCCAGATCAGTATTGAAGAGTACCTGAACAACTGGGAGAACTATAAAAAGCAGCAGCAACAGAAGCAGTTTGAGAGCTTAAAGAGAAGAGTTGCCGACGAGACCGGCGACATGTTTGCTGAATTTGATGAAAAGACCAAAGCCGGACTTCAGGAAAAACTGGAGAGGGCAATAAATAACGCCATCAAGAAGGAGAGCTATGCAAAGGCCTCCGGAAGAGGCGACTGGAGCGTCAAGAAAGAAGATGTTATAAACGCTGCAGTAGATGAAGTAATGGATGAAGAGACCGGAGTTCATGAGCCTGAGCTTGCTGATGAGAATCCGGAGACTGATGATACAGAGTATGTAGCAGAGGCTGCAGCTGATGAGAATCAGGCAGTAGCCACAGATGAGGCTGCTGAAACTACTCAAGAAGCAGATTCACAGGAAACAGATGCTGAGGCACCTGCCGGTATGGAAGAGCTTCACTCCGAAGACCCCGCTGATGCAGAAGAAGACAATGCAGAAGAGGAAGACGAAGCAGAGGACTCAGACGAGGACGATGAAGAATCTGACGATGAGCCCGAGGAAAGCGCAGAGAAAGCCCCCGAACCTGCACCAGCCGCTACACCAGCAGAAAAGCCTGAACCAAAGCCGGCTAAACCAGCAACTCCGGAAAAGAAGCATCACATCGGAAACAGAGAGCTTGAGGAGCGCGTAAGGACCATGACTCCCGAGGAGAAAGAGCTCTTTGGACCATATATCCATCACAAGAAGTCAAGAAGGCAGATCATCAACGCCATCGACAACCTCAGCATGGATCCTTACACCGGCAACGCCATAGTAACCGGTGAAGAGGGAGCAGGTACTGTCAATCTTGCAAAGGGTCTTATCAAGGCCATGCAGGCATCCGACGCCAACTTCAGCGGCAAGGTTGCCAAGATTACAGCCAACACCCTCAATAAGAAGAGCACAGCCAGCATCTTCGACAAGCTGGCCAACGGCGCACTTATCATCTCCAGGGCGGCAGATCTTACCCAGGAGACCGTAAGCGAACTCCTCAAGATCCTTCAGCAGGAGAACAAGGGTCTTGTACTTGTTATGGAAGACACCAAAGAGGATATGGACAGGTTCCTTGATAAGAATCCGTCCCTTAAGCAGAGCTTTAACGTAAGAGTAGACATTGAGGCTCTCGATGACGACTCTCTGGTAGCATATGCAAGGCAGTATGCCCTTGAAAAAGAGTATTCCATTGACAACCTCGGAATCCTGGCACTTCACACCAGGATCTCAGAGAGACAGACTCTGGACCACGACGTTACAGTCTCTGAGGTAAAAGACATCGTAGACGACGCAATCTATTATGCAGAAAAGAGAACCGTCGGTCATTTTGTTGACGTAATTGTTCACAAAAGGTACGATGAAAATGATATGATTATTCTTAGGGAAAAAGACTTTATGCATGACTAATAAATTTTCTTAGGGGGCAATTGATGAGTCAAAAAGTGTTTATTTCAGAAGATGACGAGTATTTATTTGGTCAGGGAACTCACTACGAGATATATGAGAAGCTGGGCGCACATCCTTCAGAGGAAAATGGCAAGAAGGGGTTCTTCTTTGCTGTATGGGCACCAAACGCAGCTGATGTACATGTAGTTGGAGATTTTAACGGTTGGGATGAGAATGCCCATCAGATGAAGAGAACCAAGACCGGAAATATCTGGATCTTATTTATTCCAGGTGTTGGAATCGGTGCACTATACAAGTACCTGATCACAACTCAGGACGGCAGGAAGATCTACAAGGCAGATCCATATGCCAACTACGCAGAGCTTCGTCCCGGAAATGCATCCAGGACTGCAGATCTTTCAGGTTTTAAATGGACTGACAAAAAGTGGTATGACAGCATAAGCGGCAAGGACATGAAGCGCATGCCCATTGCCATCTATGAGTGCCATATCGGTTCCTGGATGAAGCATCCCGACGGAACCGAGGACGGTTTTTATACCTACAGACAGTTTGCTGACAGGATCGTGGAATACTTAAAGGAAATGAAGTATACCCACATCGAGCTTATCGGTATAGCCGAGCATCCCTTCGACGGATCCTGGGGATATCAGGTAACAGGTTACTATGCACCAACATCAAGATACGGCGAGCCAACAGACTTCATGTATCTTGTTAACAAGCTTCATAAAAACGGCATCGGTGTAATCCTTGACTGGGTACCCGCACACTTCTGCCCGGATGAGTTCGGTCTTGCAACCTTTGACGGAACCTGCATCTACGAGCATCCGGACCCAAGGAAGGGAGAGCATCCTGACTGGGGCACCAAGATCTTTAACCTTGAAAAGCCTGAGGTTAAGAACTTCCTCATTGCCAATGCACTTTACTGGATCCGCAAATTCCATGTTGATGGTCTTAGAGTTGATGCCGTTGCATCAATGCTTTACCTTGACTATGGCAAGAAGGACGGACAGTGGGTTCCCAATAAATACGGCGACAACAAGAATCTTGAGGCCATCGAGTTCTTTAAGCACTTTAACAGCGTAGTAAGGGGAACATATCCTGAGGTTCTTACAATTGCCGAGGAATCAACCGCATGGCCTAAGGTTACAGCTGCTCCCGAGGATGGCGGACTGGGCTTTGCCTTTAAGTGGAACATGGGATGGATGCACGACTTCTGCGAATATATGAAGCTGGATCCATACTTCAGACAGGGCGCCCACTACATGATGACCTTTGCCATGAGCTATAACAGCGCAGAGAACTATATCCTTCCTCTTTCCCACGACGAAGTGGTACACCTTAAGTGCTCCATGGTGGAGAAGATGCCGGGATACAAGGTTGATAAGTACGCTAACCTCCGTGTTGGTTACACATATATGTTTGGCCACTCAGGCAAAAAGCTCCTGTTCATGGGCCAGGAATTTGGCCAGGAGAGAGAATGGAGCGAAAAGAGAGAGCTCGACTGGTTCCTTCTTGAGAACGACCTCAACAGAGGAATGAAGGACTATGTGGCAAAGCTCCTTGAGATTTACAGAAAGTATCCTGCCCTCTACGAAGTTGATGACGACTGGGGCGGATTCGAGTGGATCAATGCCGATGACAAGGAGAGAAGCACCTACAGCTTCTACAGGAGAGCATCAAACGGCAAGGACAACATCCTGTTCGTGCTCAACATGACTCCTATGGAGAGAAAAGGCTTCCAGGTGGGAGTTCCATTTGACGGAACCTACACCCACATCCTGGACAGCGCAGAAACACGCTTTGGCGGCCAGGGCAGCAACATTCCTGCCAAGATCAAAGCCGAAAAAGGCCTGTGCGATTACAAGGATTACAGCATAACCTTTGATCTTCCACCATACGGAGCTGAGGTATTTGTTTTCCAGACATCCAAGCTAAAGAAAAAGAAATCATAAGCCGAAATAGAAGGTGACGGACAATAGTTCGTCACCTTTTTTAGTGTCAATCATTAGTAGAATAAGAGGCTTTTAATGAACATAAACTTCCAGACTGTTACAGGTCAAAAGACCGGCAACGAATCAATTCTTTCAGGCATGGAGGCAACAGAAAGGACAGTGTCAGGGCAGACAAAAACAAATGGCGCATCAAGACCCGGATATGCTCTTGATATAGACGCATCAGGCTTTACAGACAAAGCTTATACCAAGCACTCAAGAAGCGCCGAGGATATTTCCGCCATGGCACAGAACACGGATGTTCAAAACAGGCACAATTTCATGGCTCTTTTATCAAATACCATGTCCGAGGAGGACTATAAAAAGGCCCTCGAGGATGGTTTTGATATCAAGGAAATAAATTCAGAAGAAGCAGTCACAATAGTGGACAAGATCAAAAGCGTCCTTTTGGAGGCCGGAGTTGAGGTCAGCGGGTTTAACGATGACCTCAGCCTTGATAAGCTCAAAAAGCTGACAGGAAGCGAAGCTTTTGCAAATGCCCTAAAGGACAGCTTTAGCGAAAATGATATCCCCATTACACCTGAAAATGTTAAGGCAGTAAAGACAGCCACTGAGCAGATCGAAGGAATCAAGTCCTTAGATGACGGCGCAGTCAAGTTCATGGTGCAAAACAATATGGAGCCCACGATAGAGAATATCTATTTTGCAGCTCACAGCACCAACGGCCTTAACGCCTCCGGCAGGGGCTTCTATGCCCAGGAGATGGACGGCTACTATGCCCAGACAGCAGATTCCTGCGACTGGCAGCAGCTTGATCCCCAGATCGGTAAAGTTCTGGACGAGGCAGGCTTTGACCAGAAGGACCTTAAGAACTGGGAAAACGCCAGGTGGCTTGTAACACAGGGTATCCCCCTTACGGCAGAAAACCTTAAGTCCCTTACATCCATAAAGTCCGTCGAATTTCCCATTGCCATCGATGAGTCTGTCCTTGCAGGCGCATCAGCCATCGCAGATGGAAAAAGAGCTATCGACGGAAATATCGCAGACCCAAGATCTAACATTGTAAAGGCACATCAGATAAATGAGCAGGTAAAAGCGATCCAGGATCAGGATATAAAAACCGTCGTTTCGAATGAAAAGCCTCTGACAATAAATAATCTCACAGATGCAAAGATGGCTCCCATGTCAGCAGATATTCAGGAGAATGATGCAAGGCTTGTAAGCGCAAGACTTCAGGTGGAAGAGATCCGTCTTAAGATGACAACCCAGGCCAACAAGCAGCTCCTTGATAAGGGCTTTTCCATCGACACAGAGCCAATTGAAAACGTAATAAAAGAGCTTAAGGAAATCCTGGGCAACATGTCAGAAGAGAGCGCAGGAAAAGCGGTTGATGAGATCACCGACGTAAAGCCTGAAAACACTTCTTATATAATGCAGATGACTCTCTCCAGCGTCAGCATGATCGCCAGAGGCCCGGCTGACATCGTGGGAGAGATGGCAGATGAATTTGAAAGCGCCAGCATCTTTAAGATCAGCGCAAGATCTCAGACCCTTGCACAGAAGTTCGAAAAGGCCGGTGAGGGTTACGAGAAACTCATGACAGCCCCAAGAGCAGACCTTGGCGACAGCATCAAAAAGGCCTTCAGAAATGTTGACGATATCCTTAAGGATCTGGGAAAAGAGATAACAGAAGAAAACCAGAGAGCAGTCAGGATCCTTGGATACAACAGGATGGAAATTAACGAAGAAAACTTCGAGAAGGTAAGAAGCTGGGATCAGAAGCTCCAGAGCGTCATCGAGAGAGTTAAACCCGGCGCCGTTCTTGACATTATCAGAGACGGACAGAACCCTCTTTCCATGACTATAGATCAGCTCGCGCAAAGCTTTGATCAGCACTCATCCTCAAAAGATGGTGAGAAGGGAAAGAGTGAAGATCGCTATGCCAAGTTCCTGTTCAAACTTGAGAAGAAGAAAGAGATAACAGAGCAGGAAAAGAGCTCCTTCATTGGAATATACAGGCTGTTCCATACATTAAAGACAACAGATTACCAGGCCATCGGATCACTTTTAAAGACCGGGCAGGACATGACCATTGGTAATCTTCTTGGTGCAACAAGAAATCAGAAGGCAGCCAGAGCCGGCATGGACTATAAGGTTGATGATGATTTTGGCGGACTTGGCGCAGTAGAGGCGCAGTCAGCAAGAATAGATGAACAGATAAGTGCAGCCTTTAGATATTACAGCGCAAAGGCTGATATCGTATATGAGAACTTAGAGCCTGAAAAGCTGGCAGTAGCAAGGCCTACGGATGAAACTCTTTTACCGGATCTTGCGGATAGCCTTAAGGCAGCCGATATAGATGAGGTACTGGAAAGAGAGTATGCAAGGCAGCAGGTAAATACCATCAGGCAGACAGCATCTCTTAAGGCAGCTGAGCCTGCACTTGATGAGCTTAAAGCTGCCCAGATCGAGACCACCTACAACAATATGGAGGCCATGATAAACGTAAGGCGAGACAGAAGAAATGGCAATATTTGGAACAAGATAGGTGATACGAAGGAGAGAGCTCTTTTAACAGAAAAACTAGATGTTGATGATTATGAGGAAAACTATCTTAAGGTTTTGGATGATATTTCCGATAAATTATCTGAAGAACTAATGACAAGTGAAGATCAGTTCATCGACGTTCGGGCAATTTCACTAATGCAGAAGCAGATCTCAGTTATGGGACGCAGTGCACAAAGTGGAAGCTTCGAGGTGCCGGTGGAGATCGAAGGTCAGGTAGTTTCAATGCATGTGACGCTAAAGAGCGAAAATAATGCAAATTCAAGGATGGATGCCAGTGTTTGGACAGATGAGTACGGGCTGCTTTCGGTGAGTCTTATGAAAGATGCGGACAAGATCCATGGAATGCTCACCACCAGCAACAGCAGTAATCAGGAAGAGTCCGAATACCTGGAAAAAGTAAGAACCAGATTGTGCAGTGGGCTATCGGAAAAGATAGAGGGCGCTTTTGTCGACAGATCAGATATCGCGATCCTCTACAGCGCTGCAAGCGGAGCCGGAAGCTTTAGCACGGTTAGTACAAGGGCCATGGAAGGCGAGAAAACAACACAAACAGATACCAGAACACTTCTAACTATGGCAAAGGCCTTTATTGAGGCCCTGTAGTCCTAAACGTCTAAAGAAAGAGGTAGACATGAGAGTAAATTATAATGTATCCGCCAGCATAGCCAACAATTCCCTTCAAAGAAACGATAAGCTTCTTTCAGAATCTTTAGCAAGACTGTCCAGCGGACTTAAGATAACAAATGCAAAGGACAATCCTTCCGGTCTTGCGATGTCCCGTAGAATGAACGCTCAGATAGAAGGCCTTGGAGTTGCCGGCATCACCACAAAGGATGCGGTTTCAATCGTACAGGTTGCAGACGGCAGCATGTCAGAGATTCACGAGGTACTTCAGAGAATGAACGAGCTGGCAGTTAAGGCCAGCAATGAGACTCTTACCGATGATGACAGATTAGCTATTCAGGATGAGATCGACCAGTTAAAGTCAGAGCTTGAGAGAATGGCTAAGACTACACAGTTCAATGGTCAGAGTATTCTTGATGGCGCGTTTGATTATCGCGGTTATGCAACTGTTGGTGCTGATTTCAAGACCGCTACAACAAATTCCAATGTGAAGGTCGTATCTTACTCAGATGCAGTAGAGGCAGGAAACTATCAGATCCAAGGCCTCAGTGTGAACTATACCAGCGTAAAGAGTGTAACCGGATTTGATAAAAGAAATATCGAACTCAATGTGAGTGAGGCTAACATCAAAGTTTACAGGATCAAAGAAGACGGCACTCCCGGTGAAGAAGTTCTGACAAAGGGCCATACAGTATCCGTAAACGAGGATGTTCTGACAATTTCTGATGATGAAGGAAGAGAGATCAAGGTTCAGCTCAACGAATCCTTTACAGGTACTATCAATCTGGAGCTCACAGGCACCGGCCCAATGACCATGCAGGTTGGCTCAAACGAAGGACATACCATTGATATCAGGATCGGCAAGATTTCCCTCACAACCCTCGGCATCAACAACGTGGATGTAACAAATCCCGAAGAGGCAAGAGAAGCTATCGGAAAGATCAAGGACGCCATCACAGAGGTCAGCCTTAACAGAGCAAGACTCGGTGCTTATCAGAACAGACTTGAGCACACCACCAGCGGAATTGATATCACCGTTGAGAACATGACAGCAGCTTACTCCAGAATCATGGACGTAGATATGGCAGAAGAGATGACCACCTACTCAACCCAGCAGGTTCTCTCCCAGGCCGGAATCTCCATGCTGGCTCAGGCCAATGAAAGACCTTCACAGGTACTCCAGCTCTTACAGTAAACCAGAAAGATTACTACTAAGACTATGAGGAAGGATTAACAATGACATTTGAAAAAAAGCAGGAATTTACCCTGAAGATCACACAGGCAAATAAGACACAGATGATCACCATCCTCTATGAGATGGTAATCTACTACCTGGACGAGGCCATCGACCTTATCGGCATCGGCAGGAAGGGTGAGGCGGAAAGAAGTCTTTTAAACGCCCAGTGCTGTATTGATGAGCTGATCGGCTCCCTTAACCTTGACTACGAACTGGCAAAGAACCTGTACCAGATCTATATCTTCTCCAAGAAAGAGCTCACTGCAGCCAGCGCAACCTTCAGCATCCACCGTATCTGGAGAGTGCAAAAGAACTTTAAGAACCTCCATGAGGCATACGCTGCAATGGAAAAAGAGGACACCTCCGGAAGCATCATGGGAAATACCCAGAAGGTTTACGCAGGCCTTACTTACGGCAGATACAGCTTAAATGAGGATGTTACAGCCCTTTCAGGCAGACGTGGACTCATGGCTTAAGAAAATCTTAAGATATTAATTTTTGGCCCCATAAATTATTAGTTTTACTTAAAGAAATACGGATTAGCGATGATCGAGGAAAAGAAAGCCCCTTACCGGAGGGATTCTTTTCCTCGTTTTTAAATTCTTAAGATTTGACGTTTTATCGGATTTTGCAAGGCTTTACAAAGCTTCCCCTACGTGTTAAATTCTTCTTCACGAGCTCGAAACCAATAAACGAAAGGGGTAGATTTTTATAGTTACGGTTTTGATATTGTTTTTGACAGGAGCCGTCTTTACGGATCTTTTCAAAGACAAAATATACAACGCCTGGGTCATCCCGGGAATGCTGGTGGGCATTGGCGCATCGCTCCTTCAGGGGCAGGAGAGGCTCCTTCAGTCTCTTATGGCAATCGGAGCATCGCTCCTTATCCTGCTTCCCGTATACTTCATAAGAGGTATCGCGGCGGGAGATGTCAAACTCTTCATGTCGGCAGCATCTTTTCTAACCATGCAGGATACTCTTTCCTGTATTCTTACATCCTTCCTGATCGCCGGAGCTATTTCGGTCGCGGTCATAATCCTTAAGAAAAACAAACAAAAGACAATTCATTTTGCGGTACCGATCCTTGCAAGTGTTTTATTTGTGGTTGGAGGTGCATTATGAGAAATGTTGTTCTGGCGGTATTTGACAGGGACGTTGTTTACTGCGAAAGGCTTACGGAGTACCTTCGAAGCCACTTAAAGCTTTCTTTTGAGATTCACGCATTTACTGAGGGAAAAGAGCTTTTGCACTACCTTGAAAAAAGCACCGTTTCACTTCTTGTGGCATCCCAAAAGGCTTTTGAGGAAACAGATAAGGAAAAGATTCGGGACGGATGCAAAAATGTGATGATCCTCGATGAGGAGGATGAGCCGGGATTTGCCTTTGATGCACCTGATACTGGAGATGTACATATCAGTAAATACCTTCCGGCAGCAGCCATAGTGGATAAGGTCCTTGAGTTTTGCACCAGTGCGCCGGAATCATTTACCGGACTTGGAATCAGTGCAAAAGCGCAGGGCTCAAGAATCTACGGGCTTTATACGCCAATCTCCAGATGCGGTCAGAGCTCTTTTGCCATAAAGATGGGAGAGGTTCTCTCGGCCAAAGAAAGAACGATCCTTCTTAGCTTTGAGAGCTTTTCGTCTCTCACAAGTATGTTTGAGGATGAGAGTTCGGAGGATATCACAGATCTTCTATACTATGCAGACTGCGAGAGAGAAAAATTCGGGCTGTATCTAGAGAGGATAAAGAAGACTATAAACGGTCTTGATTTTATCGCTCCTGCAAGGACTGCAATGCAGCTTAAGGAGATAAGCTATGAAAAGCTTAAGGAACTGATAAGACTGCTATCTGAAGTAGCCGGCTACGAGAACATCATACTGGACCTTAAGGATTACCCCGACGGGTTCTTCGATATCCTGAAGATGTGCGACGTGGTTGTGACCATAGGCAGGAATAATCAGGCTGATCAGTACCGCATTGGAAGGTACAATAAGGCACTGATGGAGAATGATTATGATGAGGTGTGCGCAAAGACTATAAAGACTGCGATTCCTGATATAAAGGACAAGATGTCTTTTGCCAGATGCGCACAGGACATACTTGAAAAGAGCAGGGAGGTAGGCGGCCTTGGAGCATAAGCTTGAGGAGTACAAGCTCTCCATTAAAGATCAGGTAATGGGCTCCATTGACTTCTCCAGGGAGATCACGGATGAAGAGCTGTATGAGATCATCGACAGAGAGATCTCGGAAAAGCTCCGGCACAGGGCTGTGTCCATTGAGGATAAAAAGAGCCTCAGGATGCAGGTGTTCCATTCCATCAAAAAGCTGGACGTTTTGCAAAGTCTTGTGGATGATCCCACCATAACGGAGATCATGGTCAACGGAACAGACAACATTTTTATTGAGAAAAAGGGCGCGATCATGCAGTCGCCTTTCAGGTTCGAGTCAAGGCAAAAGCTTGAGGATGTGGTTCAGCAGATCGTTGCTTCCTGCAACAGGGTTGTAAACGAAGCTTCTCCGATAGTCGATGCCAGGCTTGAAAACGGCGCGCGTGTAAACATCGTATTGCCGCCCGTTGCGCTAAACGGACCGATAATCACCATAAGGCGCTTTCCAGATAAGCCCATTACCATGAAAAAGCTCATAGAGCTGGGATCACTTTCTGAATATCTAAAAAGCTATATCCAGGTGCTGGTAAAGGCCGGGTATAACATCTTTATTTCCGGAGGTACGGGGTCTGGTAAGACCACCTTTCTAAACGCACTTTCAGATTTTATTCCAAAGGATCAAAGACTAATCAGCATAGAGGACAACGCAGAGCTCCAGATTTTGGGAGTTCCAAATCTTGTCCGTATGGAGGCCAGAAACGCCAACGTGGAGGGCTGCAGACCCATCACTATAAGAGACCTCATAAAGTCATCCCTTCGAATGAGACCTGACTGGATCGTTGTGGGAGAGGTCAGGGGCGATGAGTGCGTTGACATGTTGCAAGCAATGAACACGGGTCATATGGCGATGTCCACCGGCCATGCAAACAGCGCAGAGGACATGCTCTCTCGAATAGAGACCATGGTGCTTATGGGAATGGAGATCCCGCTTCCTGCGGTAAGAGGCCAGATTGCTTCCGGTATTGATATTGTGGTCCATCTTGGAAGACTAAGGGACAGATCCAGAAAGGTTTTGGAAATTTGCGAGCTGGAAAAAGAGCTCGATAAGGACACCGGCAGAATAAAAGTGAATACCCTTTTTAAGTTTGAGGAGGAGAGTGAGGATGATGAAGGAAAGATTGTTGGGAAATGGAGGAAGGTAAGTGAACTTAAAGCAACTGAAAAGCTCATGGCAGCAGGCCTTAGTCTGCCCCAAGGGGATTGACGACGTGCCAATACTGCTGCAGGGAATGCTGATAGCGCTGGCCTTTGGGCGGCTGTTCTACGACTCCTGGATTGCGGTGGCGGTGCTTTCCCCGGTGATAATTCCCTGGTACCTGTATCAGAAGGAGCGCCAGATAGAGAGAAATAAAAGGCTCATAGGGATACAGTTTCGTGATGCGATAAGCTCGGTTCTCACCAGTTTAAAAGCCGGTTATTCTCCAGAGAATGCATTTCTTGAGGCCTGCCACGACATGGAACTTCTATATGGGAAAAAGAGCCTTATCTGCACTGCCATGACCAAGCTCTCCAAGGGCATAAAGAACAACATCCCCTTAGAAAAGCTGGTCTACCGCATGGGAAAGGAGTCGGGAAACACCGACATTCAGGACTTTGCGGAAGTATTCGCCGTAGCCAAACGAAGCGGCGGAAACATGACAGAGATGATAGGAAGAACCATCGCGGTCATATCTTCAAAGATCGATGTGGAAAAAGAGATCGATGTGCTGATAAGCGCAAAGAGAATGGAAGCCAGGATTATGAATATGGTGCCCTTCTTCATCATTTTCTACATAAGTATCACAAGCTCGGGATTTTTTGCTCCCCTATATCACAACATATTCGGGATCATACTGATGAGCGTCTGCATGCTCTTTTACATGGGAGCATATCTGATGTCGGAAAGGATAGTAAATATCAATGTCTAAATTCGCATTTCTATATCTGCTGTTTCCCATAGCCATGCTGGTTACAGGGATTTTGGCAAAAGACATCCAGCTGCCCCCGGGGATTGAGGACAGCGGTATAAGCCGCCTATTCCTTAAGATTGCTCTTTTTATCTACAGCCACATCCGGGGAAGGATAAGGTCTTTTTCCTCAGAAAAGGTGAGGATGTATCTGGGAACGCTGGAGCAGAAGAAAAATCTTGAAGAGGCTGAGACAGAATACTTTATCAGGAAGATCAGTGTTGTGCTTCTAATGGCCAGTGCGGGATGCTTTTTATCCTTCATGGTGGCCGTGGGAGCGGGGAGAAGCGCAAAGATAAGCGAGGAAGGAACGGTAGCAAGAAACTCTTTTGGAGGAAAAGATTATGATCTAAATCTTGTGGCGAAGGATGAAGAGGGTAATGAACTTGGAGAGTTTTCGCTTCCTGTCGAGACCAGACAGTTTACTGATGAGGAGGCGCAGCAGCTCTTTGAGGAGGCATCAGAGGTAATTGGCAGCTATGTTCTTTCTGAGAATGAGAGCTTTGATGAAGTAAGAAGTGATCTTGATTTTGTGGAGGAGATACCCGGATATCCCTTTAGCATCAGCTGGAAGAGTGATAACTATGAGCTGCTTCATTTTGATGGCTCCCTTAAGGAGGAGAATATTCCTAAGCAGGGGGAGGTGGTGAATCTAACTGCCACTTACAGCTATAGGGATCTTAAGTGGAAGCAGACATTTGCGGCATTCGTGCTGCCAAAGAATCTGACGCCGGCGGAGGAGATTTACCAGGGGGTTAAAGCTCTTTTGACTGAGGCTGACGAAGAGTCGAGAAAGGAGCAGGAGATCATACTTCCGGAGAGCTACAACGGACAGAAGGTGGAATGGTCAGAGAAGGTTACAGACAACAGTGTCATGTTGCTGCTTCTGACGCTCATCGGCGGCGCAGCTACTTATATCTTCAAGGACAAGGAGCTGAAGAAGGCTATGGAGGAGCGGAGTGCGCAGATGCTCTCTGACTATCCTCAGTTTGTATCCCAGATCGTTTTGTATATGGGAGCGGGCATGACCATGAGAAATATTTTTGAAAAGCTGGGCAGCGGATATACCAGAGAGCGAAAGAGCGGAGGCGAGAAAAGATATCTGTATGAGGAGATCCTTCGCTCGGGTAGAGAGCTTTCCATGGGAACATCCGAAGCAAGCGTGTATGAAAACTTTGGCCTTAGATGCCAGGGGCAGCAGTACACAAGACTTACTACGCTCCTGTCCCAGAATCTTAGAAAAGGCAACAGCGAGCTTTTAAAGCTCCTTGCGGAGGAGTCCGAAAAGGCCTTTGACGAGAGGATGGACAGGGTTAGAAAGGCAGGAGAAGAGGCGGGAACAAAGCTGCTTCTGCCAATGATAATCATGCTGGTGATAGTCATGGTGATAATCATGATTCCGGCATACATGGCATTTTAACAAAAACAATAAAACAAAAAGGAGAAAGAAAAATGATTAACGCAGTAAAGAATATTGGAAAGAAGATCGCAGGAGGAGTAAAGAGATTCTGGAATGATGAGTCAGGTATGGGTACCGTTGAGGTAATCCTTATCATCGTGGTGCTCATTGGCTTAGTCATCGTATTCAAAGAGCAGATTTCAGGAATCGTCGAGGACATCTTCAGAACCATCAGGCAGGAAACCATTGCGGTTACGAACTAAGGGTTATGTGACAGTTTTTCTGTCGCTGTCCATAACGGTCATTCTGTCATTGATCCTGGTCCTGTTTCAGGGGGCCAGGATCGGGGCGGTAAAGATGAAGACAGAATGTGTGGCAGACATTGCCATGAACTCTGTTCTTGCTGAGTACAGCCGGGAGCTCTATAAGCAGTACGGGCTTTTGATGGTGGACACCTCTTATGGGACGCAGAACCCTTCAATAGTCAACACGCAGGAGCACCTAAGATACTATGCGCAAAAGAACTGTGACAGGAGTCTGGTGGGGAGAGTTACAAATAACCAGACGATCCTGTCCATGCTTTGCAGAGATGTAAGTATCACCGGAAGCTCTTTTGCCCTGGATAATAATGGCGCGGTACTAAACAGACAGATCCTGGCCTACATGGGAGCAGAGCCCTTTGAGGCTGCCCTTACAGATGCAGAGGACACGGCGCTGCAGATCCAGTCAAATGCGCTGGACACCACAGATGTGGAGGCAATGGCAGCAGCGAACCAGGAGCAGATCGACTCTATTGAGCTGCCGGTCATCGAAAATGATGACGGCGAAGAGGAGCAGATAACCCTGGGAAATCCGGCGGATGTGGTCAATTCTCAGAAGGGAATCGGTGTACTTAATCTGGCGATCCCGGATAGATCATCTATCTCGACAGCGGTGGTGGACCTTAGTCAATATGCCTCAAATAGATCGCTCAACAGAGGGACAGGCCTTAGCGACAACGAGGAGATATCAGCGGGTGAAAGGCTTTTGCTGGAGCAGTACTACTTCGAAAAGTGCTCCAGATACGGCGCAGAGCTGGATAAATCTCTTTTGAAATATCAGCTTGAATACATGATCTACGGCAAAGACGGCGACTGGGCGAACTTAGAAAAGATGGCGGAATACCTCTTTTTCATCAGAGAGGCTGCCAATATGATATATCTGTTTAGCTGCAGCGAAAAGGTTGCAGAGGCAGATCTTGCAGCAACAGTCCTGACCGCAGTCACTTTTGTTCCGGAGCTAAAAGACCCGGTGAAGAATTCAATTCTCTTTGCCTGGACCTTTGCTGAAACCATATCGGACTTGAATATCCTCTTTAGTGGTGGCAGAGTCCCCCTGCTAAAGAGCGATGCAACCTGGAAGCTGAGCTTTTGGAACATGTTCTCCTTCAGGGACCACCTCGGAGGGGGCGATCTTGGCGAAGGACTTTACTATCAGGACTATTTAAGGGCAAGGCTCTTTATGGTGGGACACGAAGAAAAGACTATGCGCCTGGCTGACATAATCGAGATGGACATCAGAAGGACGGCGGGAAATGGCGGCTTTAAGCTGGACTACTGCCTGGACTGCCTTCGCGCCGAGATAACCATGGGGACCAGATATGGCTTTGACTGCAAGATAGAAAGGATTTACGGCTATGAGCTATAGGAAAAAGAGCCTTAGGGCTTCGATGACCGTTGAGGCATCAATCGCACTTCCCCTCTTTATCTTTTTCTTCGTAAACATCATGACCCTCTTTAACATAGTCAAGGTCCAGTCAGAGCTCGAGGCAGCTCTCCACCAGACAGGAAGTGAGATGTCCCTTTTGGCATTTGACCTGCGGTTTGGAGAAGAGAGCCTTGGGGGAGAAGGAGGAGGCGCGTTGGATTCCATTGCCGGAGCAGCGGGAATCCTGTATGCAGCAGGCCATGTCCGGGACTATCTGGGAAATGGAATTGAAAACAGCTGCGTTACCGGGGGCTTTAACGGCATGAGCTTTTTGCAGTCCAGAGTGCTTCTTGACAACGACATCATTGACCTGGTGGTGGACTACAAGGTTCATCCCATGGTCCGACTGATAGGCTTTCAGGACTTTGGAGTGGAGGCAAGATACTACGGCCACGCATGGACGGGTTACGATCTTTTCTCGGGGCTTGCAACAGAAGAATACGAAGAGGAAATGGTTTATGTGACAGAGCATGGCGAAGTATATCACAGAAACATCGACTGCGATCATCTGCGCATAAGAGTACAGAGCGTTGATTTTGCCCAGATAGGGAGCCTTAGAAATAACGACAGGAGCAGATACAGACCCTGTGAATACTGCGGAGGCAATATTGCCGGGGGAAACGTATTTATAACAGGGTACGGAGAGAGATACCACAGCAGCGTAAACTGCCCAGGACTTAGAAGACGGATCTACACAATCCCGATCTCGGAAGTGGGCGGCAGAAGAGCCTGCAGTTCCTGTGGGTAATCAGAAAAAGAAATGGAGCAAAAAAGTGATTTACGGGATAAGCATTTTGATAATCCTGATCATATCTTCAATAGGAGATATCAGAAAACAGGAAATAAACATATGGGAAATACTGGCATGTCTTACTGTGTCCATAATAAGGATCGTTGCAGAGTGCCTGACCGGAAGCTTTGACATGGCGGAGATCATAGTATGTCTTTTGCCAGGGGCGTTCCTTATCTCCACGGGTCTTTTAACAAGACAGAGCGTTGGCCTTGGAGACGGACTTCTGGCACTTTCAGCCGCCCCGGCCCTGGGAGCATCCGCAACCTGCATCGGACTTCTGGCTGCGATATTTATCTGCGGACTGGCATCAGCTCTTTTGCTGACTATAAAGCGTGTTGGAAAGAATTTCCGCATCCCCTTTGTGCCCTTCATGACTCTGGGAATGGGGGTGGCCATGTTTGCGACGCTTTAAAGGATACATGACGCTGGAAGCCTCGCTGATCGTGCCCATGATCATCTGCGTCTTTACGCTGCTGATATATTTTTCCTTCTATCTCTACGGGCGCTGCGTCCTCGCTCAGGACTCATACATCCTGGCCTTCAGGGCAAGCATCGCAAGGGAAGGCTTTGGCGGCGAAGACCCGGCCGGCTACGTGGCATCAAAAGCTTCGGACCAGGCAGGGTGCAAATATTTCGGCAGCTCTTTTCCCTCCTTCGAGACACAGGTGTCAGGAAAAGAGATTACGGTTACGGGACACTCATACGCCAAACACAGCGCCATGGGCGGCTACTTTCTAAAGCCCCAGAGCGGATGGGAATACGAGGAATCCGGCAGCGCAAAGAGATTTGAATACGTAAAGCATATCAGGAGACTGACAAGGCTTCGGGATATTGGAAATGAAATTGTGGATTATATAGGAGAATAGTGATGGAGTACAAGTATTACAGAGAATTAAAGCACAACTACCTGGTCTTTGAGGACAAGAGCATCGAGGGCGAGAGCAGATACCAGTATAAGATCGTTGAGAGCGGAAGGGTTAAAGCTCTTTTGCCCTGCGCAGAGAGGAACATCAATTCCGGAAGGTATCTATACTACGAGATCAATTCGATGCAGACACTAAAGGACAGGTTCGCGGTAAACGGCATGGATCTTTCACAGTTAAGAAAGCTTCTTTGCACGGTAAAAGAGCTTTTGGAGGAGCTTTCAGAGTTCCTGCTTGGACAGGACGGCCTGGTATTTAATGCAAAGAGCATTTATACAGACTTATCCACCGGGGAATTTAAGTTTATCTACTGTCCATTTTATGATGAGCAAAAGAGCTTTTCCGAGTTTGCAATGGAGCTTTTGGAGCTGGTTGATGAAAATGACAATGAGGCGACTGAGCTTGTGTATAAGCTCTGTGAGAGCTGCTCCACGTATGGGGATTTTATTTATGATGCGCTGGAGAGTGCGCTGTCAGATCAGGACGTACCTCAGGAAAAAGAGGAGAAGCCTCTTAGGGGCTCATATGAGGAGTTTTGTGACATGGATGACCATGAAGATGATGAAGATCTATATGATGAGAGAAAAGAGCAGAATTCCGGCCTAAAGAAGGCGGAAGCAAAGCTCAGTGGAAAGGTTCAGCTTCTCTTTTCCCTGATGTTTGCCTGTGTTCTTGGGGCAATGGTTTATGTGAGGATGAACTTTATTCTCTCCAGTCAGGAAAATATTCTTTCTATACTGGTGATGCTGGTATCAGCGCTTACTGGAACAGTTGCATTTGTTGGCGGATTAAAAGCAATGAAGGGAAAGACACCACAGGAGTCCAAGGAACATAGAAAGACTGAATCTTTTGACGAAGATGAGATGTTTGCAGATGAAGCGGACGGTGTGGATTATGGCGATGACAGCGACGGCTATGACTACGACAGGGAGACAGATTTTGGATACAAAGCTCCGGTAAAGGTAACAGGCTCTTTTACCAGGCAGCAGACAGAATGTGAAGAGACCACGGTTCTGGATCAGGATGAAAACCGCGATATGGCGCTGTTTAGCAGAAACCTTGACAAGACTGTCAGAATCGCGCTGGACAGACTCCCTCTTACTGTGGGCAAAATGGAGGGCTGCGTTGATAAGGTGCTTAAGGATTCCAGTATTTCCAGGATCCACTGCAGATTTATAAGAGAAGGAGAGCGTGTTGCCGTGCTCGATCTGGGCTCAACAAACGGGACCTACAGAAATGGTCTTCGCCTAAGCCCTCAGGAAAAGATTTACATCGAAGAAGGAGACGAGATAAGGCTGGGCAGAGTTTGTTTTGATTGCAGATAATTAGAGGATTGTGTGATATAATACGATTATCGATGCGGAGGGGAGCTCATGAAGGTAAACATCTATTATGGCGGACGCGGGATCATCGATGATCCTACGCTTTTCGTTATCTCACAGATCACAGCAGTTTTACAGGAATTAAATGTAAAGGTTCAGCAGTACAATCTCTATGAACAAAGAAACGGCATAACCGCACTTCCCAATACCTTAAAGGATGCTGACGGTATTATTCTGGCGTCCACTGTCGAGTGGTTTGGCATTGGCGGATATATGATGCAGTTTTTGGATGCCTGCTGGCTTTATGGAGACAAGGACCGTATCAAGGAGATCTACATGGCTCCGGTTGTCATGTCCACAACCCACGGCGAAAGGGAGGGCATGATGAGTCTTGCTGCAGCATGGGAGATGCTGGGCGGACTTCCCTGTGACGGTATGTGTGGATACATCGCAGATACCACCAAGCTGGAGAACAGCTCCGAATACGCCAAGATCATTGATAAAAAGACTGAGAACATATACAGGACCATCAACCAGAAGATGCCGGTATTCCCTGCCAGCAATCAGGCAGTAATCAACAAGGTGGGAGTTGCCAAGAGCATAGACCTTACACCTCAGGAATCCGAGCAGCTCTCAGAGTATGCATCCGATGACAAATACGTACGCAAGCAGAAGGAGGACCTTCAGGAGCTTGCCAGCATTTTCAGGGACAAGATGGGACAGGAGGAGGCCTCCGGCAATTCAGAGGAATATGTTAAGACTCTTAACCGCAAATTTACGCCTGTTGCCGGTGTCAGTGCCCGCTACAAGATCTCTTTTTCCGATAATCCAAAGCTCAAGCCTATCATAATTGATGTGGACAACAGCAAGTGCGACTGCCACGTTGGTGACGAGGAAGGGTGCGACGTAATGATGACTTCCGATCAGAGGACCTTTGAGGATATCCTCGCGGGCAGACTTACCTTCCAGAGGGCATTTATGGCAGGCAACGTCAAGATGAAGGGAGACTTCAAGCTTCTTAGAAATATGGATCAGTTCTTTGATCTTATGTCAGATTAACTATTGGGAGATCCGAATGCAGGACAATAACGCATTAGACGGAGGCTATTGGGAGAGACAGGAGCAGATCTACAAGAGCTCCTACATCAGCATTGCGCTTCTGATTCTGAATGTCTTGATATTCCTGATGAGCGGTACCGTGATGGACTGGATGTACGAAAAGGGTGCTTTGGTAACGGAGCTCGTTATGCGAAACGGCGAGTTCTACAGGCTCTTTACCGCAATGTTTCTTCACGCAGATATCAATCATCTTGTAAACAACATGCTCATGCTGGCGCTGGCCGGAGCAATTGTGGAGAATTACACGGGGCATGTTTTCTATTTCTTTCTATATATGTTGTCAGGGATTTTCGGCAACATGATATCCATGGCATATGAGGTCCGCAACGGGCTTATGTGGGTATCAGTTGGAGCAAGCGGTGCCATAATGGGGCTTGTGGGCTTTGTTGTGGTCTGGATAGTTATAAACAGAAAGACTTTTGTTAGAAACAGAAACCTGGTAATGAGGCTGATTTTCCTGGGAATTTTCGTGATCCAGGCCTGTTTTTTCCAGAAGGGTGCCAACACGGCAGCTCATCTTGGAGGTTTTCTTACCGGAGTAGTTCTTGGAATAATAAACATCATAATATTTAAGAATAATAAGACAATGGAGGGACTTGCGTAATGGATAATTGTATTTTCTGTAAGATAGCATCTGGAGAGATTCCATCAAACACAATTTACGAGGACGACAGCTTCAGGGTAATCCTTGATAATGGCCCGGCAACCAAGGGACATGCACTGGTACTTCCCAAAGAGCATTATGCAAATCTTTTCGAGATTCCGGAGGACGTTCTTTCCGGAGCTGTTGTAGTTGCCAAAAAAGTAGCCGGAACCATGAAGGAGAAGCTCGCCTGCGACGGACTTAACCTTGTACAGAACAACGGCGAGGCAGCAGGACAGACTGTTATGCACTTCCATCTTCACATCATTCCAAGATACCATGACGATGGCCAGCATATTCTCTGGAATCCAACAAGTCCTTCAGCTGAGGAGCTTGTAGCTATAAAAGACACAATTGTAGGAGCATAAGTAGGAGTAAATATGCGCGAAATACAGGTTTCATCAATAACAGAAACTGTAAAAAAGCTTTGTATAGAAGCTAACCATTACCTCTCACCTGATATGGAAAGAGCCATCTGCAGGGCCCGGGAGGAAGAGGAATCAGAGCTTGGAAAAAAGATATTAGAACAGCTTGAGGAAAACCTTGAGATAGCCAGAAACGACATGATTCCCATCTGTCAGGACACCGGAATGGCGGTATTCTTCATCAAGGTTGGACAGGATGTTCATTTTGTTGGCGGCAACATCACAGATGCCATCAATGAGGGCGTCAGACAGGGCTATACAGAGGGTTTCCTTCGCAAGTCCGTAGTATCTGACCCAATCATTAGAAAGAACACAGGGGATAATACCCCGGCAGTTATTCACTATGACATTGTACCCGGCGACAAGGTTGAGATAACCGTAGCGCCTAAGGGCTTTGGCAGCGAGAACATGAGCGGTGTATTCATGCTTAAACCCGCTGACGGAGAAGAAGGTGTCATAAATACCGTAGTTAAAGCTGTTCTTGATGCAGGCCCCAATGCCTGCCCACCTATGGTTGTGGGAGTCGGAGTTGGAGGAACCTTTAGTAAGTGCGCCACTATGGCCAAGGAAGCTCTTCTTCGTGAGAGCGGCAAGCACTCCGATCTGCCGCATATAGCCGCCATGGAAAAAGAGATTTTAGAGCGCATTAACAACAGCGGAATCGGCCCGGCAGGTCTCGGCGGCAGGATAACAGCCCTTGCAGTCAACATCAACACCTACGCAACACATATCGCAGGGCTTCCGGTGGCAGTGAATATCTGCTGTCATGTAAACCGACATGCTACTGCTGTAATCTGAGATACTGATCAGGTAAAAAGGAAACAGGCTATGGATAGAGAGATACAGGCACCATTTGACCGCGCCGTGGCAAAAGAGCTAAAGGCCGGTGATATGGTGTATATAAGCGGGACAATTTATACTGCCAGAGATGCAGCTCACAAGAGAATGGACGAGGCTTTGAATAATGGAGAGAAGCTTCCGCTTGATATAGAAGGAAACGTTATATATTATATGGGCCCATCCCCTGCAAGAGAAGGCAGACCCATCGGCTCCGCAGGGCCAACAACCTCAACCCGAATGGACAAATATGCCCCCAGGCTTCTTGACCTTGGCCTTATTGGTATGATCGGCAAGGGAAAGAGGAGCAAAGAAGTAATAGATGCCATGGTGAGGAACGGTGCAGTTTACTTCGCAGCTGTTGGAGGAGCGGGAGCTCTTTTATCAAAGGCGATAACATCGTCTGAAGTGATAGCTTATGATGACCTTGGAACCGAGGCAATCCTTAAGCTGACAGTTGATCGCTTCCCTGCAGTAGTAGTTATTGACTCCCAGGGCAACAATCTATACGATACTGCAGCTGATGCTTACAGGATATAATGGAATAAAACATTTGACAAAGGCTGCAGGGCTTTGTATAATTACATTTGCGTCTTGTAATTGTTAAGGCGTACAAATAGCAGATCACATTACATATTGGTAGTGGGATTCAGGCATGGAGAAATACTCAAGTGGCTGAAGAGGCGCCCCTGCTAAGGGTGTAGACCGTTAACGCGGTGCGCGGGTTCAAATCCCGCTTTCTCCGTTGATAAATGAAGGCAGATGAAAGATGTCTAATATAGACAAATTCATCTGCCTTATTTTTTATCATGTGACCTGATCCGGGAAAGATTGTGGCTTTAAATCATTATTAATTTATAAAGAAAGAATAAACTGAGAGGTTATATTCTTTTGAGAAGGATATGGTTTATGGAACAG
>JAEEGH010002580.1_pt1 | contig 48762 bp, 45 predicted proteins | sample 9134181 | NCBI WGS metagenome assembly JAEEGH01 (sample SAMN16246544, study PRJNA631951) | gut metagenome | biome: gut microbiome; feature: rumen; material: DP-attached | host: Bos | place: Iran: Karaj | collected 2018-10
CTTGCCAAACTCGGCGGTCAAAAGGAACCGGGAGGTTTTCAACAACGATACAGACTTTTTTGCCTGATAATTCCTTCGATGACAGATCCATACTCGTTTACCAGCAAAAGCCTTCGTAGTTCGGCAAAGTTTCTACAGACGGATCTTTCATTCGTACCAAGTCCAAGAAATGAATTTCCGGATATTTACGGACAAGCTCAGGAATCTCGGGATTACGGACAGTGATAATGACTAGCGAAGTCGATTCCACGACATCTTCGACATCCTTTACGAGAAGCGGCAGCAAATGCGGAATTCGCCTGTTGAGTTCACGCAAGTTCGTTTCCGTTTCACGGGCGATATTCAGATAGCGGTCATAAATGCTCAAGGAGCATCCCTTCCCGAGCACGCCTTCCGCAAGCCTGATAGCCGCAGAATTGCGCAAGTCGTCCGTCCCGGCTTTGAAAGTAAGCCCGATAATGCCCACAGAACGCACACCGATTTCCTGCACGCGGTTCAACACGCGCTTGATGTGCTCGTTGTTACTGCTTTCAATCGAAGAAAGCACCGGAACATCCACCTGATTGGATTCCGCCAAGAAATTGAGCCCGCGCAAATCCTTCGGCAAGCAGGAACCGCCATAAGCAAATCCCGGCTTGAAATAGTACGGCGAAATATTCAGCTGTGTATCTTTGCAGAACAAGTTCATCACGCTGTGGCTATCGATGTCCAGTTTTTTGCAAATGGCACCGATTTCGTTTCCGAACGTCACCTTCAATGCGTGGTACGAATTATTGACAAACTTGATGATTTCGGCAACCTTGGGCTCGACTTCGACAATTTCACTGCCAAGTGTCGAATAGAGGTTCCTCAAGATATCCAAAGCGCGGCGGGACTCGCAACCAACGACCGTCAGTGGCGGATTCAAGTAATCCGCGACAGCCATACCTTCGCGCAAGAACTCCGGATTCGAGGCGACAGCAAAATTGATGCCTTCGCGCTTCCCAGAAATTTTTTCAATCAACTCAACTGCAGCCGCGTTCGTTCCCGGCGGAACCGTACTGCGAATCACCACAATGTGGAAAGTCGATTTTGAACGAATCGCTTCGGCAATGGAACGGACCGCAGACATCAGATACGTTGTATCCAGACGTCCATCCGGGGCGTTCGGCGTTCCCACGCACAAGAACGAAATGTTGGTCTTGGACACAGCCTCCATCGGAGACGTCGTCGCCGAAATGAGGCCTGCCTTGAAGCCTTCCATCATCACTTCATCCACGTCACGCTCGACAATCGTCGGGAGGCCTTTTGCAATTCGTCTTACTTTGCTCTCATCAACGTCACATCCAACAACCTTGTGACCGAGTTTTGCCAAGCAAGCAATTCCAACACAACCCACATATCCCAGACCGAAAACGCTAATAGACGCCATAACCTGAAATCTCTCTTAAAACTACTCCGCCTTACCCTTACCAATGCTCGTCACTTCAAACCCAATCCTGCGAAGAGCATCAGCATCCAAAATATTACGGCCGTCAAAAACAAATGCCGGCTTAGCCATCGATTTGTAGATTCTATTCCAATCCAGTTCTGCAAAGCACTTCCATTCCGTGCAGACGACTACCGCATGAGCGCCTTCGGCCGCCTTGTACGGGTCTTCTTCAAACTCAACCTGATCGATGACATCCTTCAAGTCACGCTTGGAATCCGGAATCGCCTTCGGATCCGTCACAACAGGCAGTGCATGTTCGGCAAGCAAGTCGCGCACAATGAGGTTTGCCGGGCTCTCGCGAGTATCGCCCGTATTCGCCTTGAACGCAAAACCGAACACGGCAATTTTCTTGCCGGCAATCGTATTGAACATCGTTTCGAGCATGCGATCGACAACGCGATGCGTCTGCCACTCGTTAATCTTTACGACACTTTCCCAATAGGCCGCCACCTCGGGGAGTCCATAGTACCCGCACAAATAGACGAGATTCAGAATATCCTTCTTGAAGCAGCTGCCACCGAAACCGATGGACGCCTTGAGGAACTTCGGGCCAATTCGTTTATCCTTCCCCATCACGAAAGCCACTTCATCGACATCGGCTCCGGTACGTTCGCAAAGAGCGCTGATGGAGTTGATGGAACTGATTCGCTGTGCAAGGAAAGCGTTCGCCGTAAGCTTCGTGAGTTCGGAACTCCAAAGGTTCGTCGTGAGAATGCGGTCACGCGGCACCCAGTGGGCATACACATCTACAAGCTTCTGGCAAGCCGCAAGTCCGGACTCCGTCTGGTGACTGCCGATAAGCACACGGTCCGGTTCGAACAAGTCATTGATGGCCGTTCCTTCCGCCAAGAATTCCGGGTTCGAAAGCACTTCAAAATGCAGACCCTTGTCATTCGAATTCAAGATGCGTTCCATAGCGGCCGCGGTACGAACCGGGAGCGTAGACTTTTCGACGATAATCTTGCCTTCGTCAGCAATTTCCAAAATGTTGCGGGCAGTCTTTTCCCAATACTGAAGGTCAGACGCCTTCCCTGCGCCATGTCCAAAAGTTTTCGTCGGAGTATTGACAGAAACAAAAATAATGTCGGCTTCCTTAATCGCAGACGGAATATCCGTGCTAAAGAACAGATTGCGTCCACGAGCACGCTTTACGACATCATCCAAACCAGGCTCAAAAATCGGAAGGTTTTCGCTATTCCAGGCATCAATACGGGACTGGTTGATATCTACAACGGTCACCTTGACATCGGGGCACTTGTCGGCGATAACAGTCATAGTGGGGCCACCGACATAGCCCGCGCCAATGCAAACAATTTTGGTATTAAAACTCATGATATTACAAGATAGCAATTACAGGATTTGTAAGCACACAAAATCCTCAAAAAAATCCTTTTTATAAGCTCTATTGCTTAGTCGGTAAAACTTAGGCCGCTGAACTTAAGAGAGATGCTCTAAGTTCTTCTTCCTATGCGGGCGGCGAACAATAAAGAGGCATGCGCCAATCAACACGAGCGACACAGAAACAGCCTTCCCTACCGGGAACGCCTCCGAAAACACGAGCGCTCCCGCCAATGTCGGCACAGCCGCACCGACCGCAGCACTGAACGGAATAATGAACAGCGCACGCCCACGGGAGAACGAAATTTGCGAATAAAGGAACGCAATCCCGTACGTCACCACATAACCGAGCGTCCTGAAATCCAAAAGCAAGTTCGCCACCGACGAAGCCTCGATATGGTCGAGGTCAAAATCCATCGCAAGACTCTTGTAAAACGCAGCCGAAAGGCCAAAGCCCACACCCATGATGAGCGAATCCACCATTTCGCGGTCCTTCACCCAAATGTGAGCAATCAAAGTCGCAAAGCAAAGGCCGCCTGCATACGCCCACAGCGTCCCGATATTCTGCAGCGCCGTCGATTCGCCAAGATTTTCCACGGAATACAAAAGACCAGCCACCACAAAGCAAATTGCGACCACAATGCGCTTCGTCAAGGCCTCCTTCAAAATGCAAAAGCCCATAAGCGCCGTCAGCACCGGATTCAGGACCATCATCGGCTGCACCTGCGAAAGGTCGTATTGCGCCATCGCAATGTAGTAGCCAACCGTCGCAAGCCCGGAACACCCGATTCCAAGCCACCAATACTTATTCGTGATGACGCCCTTGAAAAACTCCCAAGGTCTAGAAGTCCCGCCCGTGCGCTTGCCCACAGTCGAAACCCCGGATTTCTCTAAAATATTACCACACGCAAATAAAAACGCAGGACCGATAGTTAGAAGTAGAAATAACATGAGTTAGTAACTAAATCCCATCATATATTTCTTGATAGATCCAATAATTCCCCATGACGCGCTTTACGTATTCACGAGTTTCCCAGTAGCTGATTTCCTCGACGCGCAAATCCCACGGAAGGCCTTCGCTTTGGGACTGCCAGCGTTTCGTCGGCTTCGGGCCCGCATTGTAATTGCAAAGCACATACATGTAGTCATTCTTGTAATCGTCCTTGAGGTCCACCAAATAACGAATCCCCAAGCGGATATTCAAGTAGGCATTGTACAGCCGTTTCGGATCGAAGTTCGCGATTTCTTCCTTGTCGGCAAGCATCTTGCCTGTCGCGGGCATGATCTGCAAAAGTCCACAAGCCCCTGCGGGCGACGTTATCTGGAAATCGAATATGGATTCCTGGCGCATCACGCTATAGACAAAGAACGGATCGATGTTGTTGCCAGAGTAATAGACCACCGGATCGGCATACGGCACAGGGTACAAATAATGCAACACGTCAATCGGCGGTGCCATGAGCAGGCGCCTGTCTATTTTTGCCTGGAACTGTCTTGCAAGCCTATAACCGGCAGCCGTTTCGCCCATATCATAGAACAACTTGCCGTATTCATAAAGGAAATCCAGACGCTTGTAGTTTTTCTTCTTCAATTCGTCATAAAGCCTAAAGGCATCATCTTCGAAGCCATATACAAACAACTTCTTGATGCGTTCGTAACGTTCCTTGTTGTACGAGGGATCCGGTTTGCCAAGTTTGTTCACAGAGCGAATCCAATCCAACGTCGTCGCCGGAGACATTTGCACTCCATGCGCATACGGGATCTTATCCGCCGGCATCAAGTTGTTTTCCGAAAGCTTCATGCGGCTGCGGTGAGCGTAATACGAAAGCGGGAAATCCTTGATGCAGTCCAAATAGGCTTCACGAGCAAGCGAATCTTCGTGCATTTTCATGTACGTATCGCCAAGGAACATCCTCGAAGCACTTCCGCTCCACATGAACGGTTCCTTCATCGCTTCCCGGAAATTGGCGGCGGCCTCGACCCACATGCCACGCTTGAAATACACATAGCCGATGCGGAACCTCGCCCACTGGCGCTTCTGATTGTTCTTGAAACGCTTATGGACAAGCTTCATGTAGCAATCGACAGCTTTATCGTACATCAATTTCTGTTCGAACTCAAAACCGCGCAACCAGAGGTTGTTCGCATTTTCATTGCTGTACTGGCTAACGTCTTGCAAAAGCGAATCGTACGTACGGATTTCGTCGTCAAACAGTTCCGCAGATTCCTTGCGGTAAAGTTTCAAGATGTTCTGGATCCACCCCGGACGCGGTTCCACGTTTTCAATCAAATAACGGTACTGTTCAATGGCATCTTCGTTGCGGTTCAGTGCACGCAAGGCACCGGCGCGTTTTTCCCACAAATTGATACGGGTATTCAAATCGAGCGTACTCTTTTTGAGGCGGGCATAAGCCGGGTCGTCGAGCTGCACCACCAAGGACGGATTTTTCTGCGCCAACTGCGCGTCCATAATCTGGATGGAGTCGAGCAAATTGATGCAGTTTTTCATTTCGTCTTTCGTGCAAGCCATCTTCGCGTAGGCGACCTTTTCGGCCAGCGATTCGGGCGTACCGAGCACTTCCCTCAAGCGACGGATAGACGCGAACGCAGAATCCTTGTACGATGACTTGCTGGTCAAGAGCTTCATATAAAGGCGTTTCGCCTGCTTCAGCTGGTAGGAATCTTCCAAATACCGCGCATAGCGATACCTCAACGGAACGATATCTTCACCATCCGGGTTGTTTTCGAGGAAAACCATCAGTGAATCCGCACGGGCAGCATCGTTAATCGAGAAGTCCGCCATCGTAGCCTCGATTCTCAAGCGGTCAGCCACCTCGCGGAAGCTCTTGTCATTTTCCAAATTCTTTTCCAAGCGCAGCGTCTCGCGCATCTTGGCATACTTTTCCTGCTTAAAATCAGCCTGAGCCATGCGCAAAATGACGCTTCCCGTCAAACCGGGTTCGCGGTCGCGTAAGGAATTATAGGCGGCATAGGCGCTATCCCACTGTCCACTGTAATAAAAATAAGCAGCACGGGCAAAGTCGCGGTGGTTCTGCGAAACGGAAATATCGTTCATCGTCTTCTTCGCACGGGCTGCGCGAATGACAACATCCTGGAACTGGTTCGGCGCCACCGCCTCCTGATCCGTAAAAGGAGATTTATAAAGAGAATACACCGAACCGTCCGTCTGTGCATATAAGACGGTCACACAAGCAATCAATAAAGAATACAATAACTTCATCAACATTCCACGCAATTTTATTTTTCGACTTGCCCCACAAAACTAGATATACCTAATTCCGTGATGGTTTGCGCATATTTTTTATATAAAAATGCATTTACAGCTTCGGCATCATCCATTTGCAGTACCGTCAAGGCCGTATCACGGACATCTTCAAAGTTAATAGAACGTATAATCTTCTTCGTGGTCATCACGCTCCACGGCGTCATGGACAGCTCATCGACCCCGAGCCCCACCAAAAGAAGCACGCTCATCGGGTCCGCGCTCATTTCACCGCAAACCGCCACAGGGATACCTTCGCGGTGCGCAGCAACCACGGTCTGGTAAATCATGCTGAGCACTGACGGGTGGTGCGGCTGGAACATATCCGTAATCAATTCGTTCGTACGGTCCACCGCAAGCGTAAACTGAATCAAGTCGTTCGTTCCAAGGCTAAAGAAATCCACTTCCTTGGCTAGTTTATCCACAATCATCACCGCCGCAGGCACTTCGATCATCGCGCCCACCTTTACCACGGCCGGCTTATGGCCTTCGTCTTCAAGCTGTTTGCGGGCCTTCTCGATGCAAGCCTTCGCACGGCGCAATTCGCTCATGCTCGAAATCATCGGCAAGAGAATACGCAAGTTGCCCTGCGTGTTCGCAAGCAACAGCGCGCGGAGCTGCGTAATGAACACGTCTTCGCGGTCCAGGCACACGCGGATAGAACGCCACCCCATGAACGGGTTGGATTCGTTCACCGCCGATATACCGCTGACGAGCTTGTCCCCGCCAGCATCAAGCGTACGGATGACCACCGGATAAGGCGCCATCGTTTCAAGGATATGCTTATAGGCGCTTTCCTGTTCCGACTGCGTCGGGGCATCTTTCTTGAGGAACAGGAATTCCGAACGGTAAAGGCCGATACCCGTCGCGCCAAAATCCTTCACCTTGTCCGCCTCGGTCGGAAGTTCGATGTTCGCGTGCAGCACAATGTACTTGCCGTCGCGCGTCATCGGCTCCAGCTGGCGCATCGTAAAAAGTTCACGGCGCTGGCGTTCGAAAATTTCCTGACGTTCACGGAACTTGCGGACATCGTCTGCATTCGGATTGATGATGACCTTGCCGTGAGAACCATCGACGATAATCGTATCGCCGTTCTTCACAAGCGCAGCGACATTGCGAAGACCGCCCACAGCGGGAATCTGCAACGCCCTCGCCAAAATGGCCACATGGCTCGTACGGCCACCCGTATCCATCACGATGGCGTTCACCTGTCCAGGCTTGAGCGTCATCAAAAAACTAGGAACAAACTCATGCGCTACAAGGACAATGCCATGTTCGCCAGCCACATCCTCCAATACCGGTCCGGAGTCGTCCATGGCAGACATCAGGCGGTTGTACAAGTCCCTCAAGTCCGCCGCCTTGTCACGCATGGCAGGCGAATTGATTTTCTCGAACTTTTCGATGTAGGCACCGAATACCACATGCACCGCCCACTTCGCGTTCTTGCGTTTTTTCTTGATCTTGTCGAGAACCCCGTTCACCAGTCCCGGGTCCTGCAAAATCATCAAGTGGGTTGCAAAAATCAAGCTGTCCTTGACACCTGCCCTGCTCTCGGAAATTTCTTTTATCTGGGCAATTTCTTTCGCCGTCTTGGTGATGGCTTTCAAGAACATTTGTTCTTCCGCAGGGATCCGGCTCTCAGGGAGAGTCTCATCGACTACGGAAAATTCGCGGTTCGCAATAGGGAACACCGTCCCCATGGCAAAACCGGGTGATGACGGAACACCAACAAGCACCGTCCTCGGAGATTTCCGAGACGCCCCGTCATTAGACTTCTTTACATATTCAGCAGGGTTCTTCGTTGAAGTGGTCATCAAAAAGCTTTTCCAACTGCTGGACGACAATCTCTTCATCCTCGCCGTCGATTTCGAACTTCACTTCGGAACCCGCCGGGATAGCAAGCATCATCACATTTAGGATGCTCTTCGCATTGGCCTTCGAACCATCAAACACAATGGACACATCGCTCCTCGCCTGACCCGTGATATCTACAATCATACCGGCCGGACGGGCGTGAATGCCCAGTTTGTTGGAAACAGTAAATATCTTAGTAATCATCAATCCAATCCCTTAGAAGAAATCTACGTTAATATCAAGGCCATCCTGTAGGATGATTCTGAACAGGCTGTCAGCCGAATGCACCGTTTTGACAAGATCGTCATGCAACTTTCTGTCGTTCAGCAAGATGCCCACGGTGTTATCCTTGGAGTCCATCTTCGCTTGCACCTTGGCTATCAGCCCATCCAAATGCTTGGTCACGCCTTCCAGCTCCGAAATCAACTGGTTCGCGTTCCCCATAACTTTATCGGTCCCGGCAAAGAGACCGTTGATCGGTTCCTTGACACCATCGACAAGCTCGTTCACCTTGACAGTCACCTTGTTCAGGTTCGCAAGGCTCTTCTTGAGTTGAGGATCGGTCGTTACCACAAGATTCATCAAACGGTCTTCAAGACTTTCCGCCTTCACGAGGAGCGTCCTGAATCGGTCCTGGAACTCCGGATTGGCGATAGTCCCGTTCAAAGCCGTCTTGACCGCTTCGAGCAAGACCTTCGTAGAATCGCAAACTTCACCCGCAAGCCCGAGCGCTTCGGCAATACCCGCATCGAACTGACCCGTAATCGTATCGCCCGGCACAAAATATTCTTCGGAGTCACCGAGAATCATACCAATCTGGCGTTCGCCCATGATACCGATGTTCTGCACGCGGATTTCGGAATCCTTCGGGATTTTCACATCAGACTTGAGCCTAATCGTCACCACCACGCGATGGCCCGAAAGCTCGATAGATTCCACGCGGCCGAGCTTTACGCCATTGATCTTGACCGGGTCATCCAGAACAAGCGTACTCACCTGCGTAAAACGCAAATGATAAACGTCAAAGGTTTCACGCAAGTCCTTTTCGTTCAAAAAGAACATGCCAAATATCAAAATGAAAATGGCAAGAAGAACGACCAGACCGACAGAGAAATATAAAGCGGTATTTTTTTTCATTGCAAAACTAATCTAGCATATTTTGCGCTTAACATTTGATTGCATCGATCAAAATAGGGGCTTATTCAATAGCTATTCTTCCACCCTCACGATGGGGCTGTTGGTCTCGATGCCGTTCACGTGGCGGTCGAGCCAGTCGAGCAAAAGCGCGTCGCGTTCCGCCTGCGGGAGCGCAAACTTCTCGCGCCCCTCTTTCTGCATGAAAACGTCGAGGTAAGTCATCAGCACGCCGCCAGCCACCGAGACGTTCATCGACTCCGTGATGCCGTACTGCGGCAGCTTGAATTCGTAATCGGCATGCGCGAGCGTATCCGGGTGATTCCCGTGGAACTCGCTACCCAGGTAAAACGCCATCGGCTGGTTCAAATCCAAGTCCAGCACGGAGTTCGTGGTGTTCGTACTTGCCACCGCAATCTTGTAGCCCTTGGCACGCAGTTTTTCCATGCAAAGCATACGCTTCTTGTACAGATAAATGCTCATCCACTTGTACGAGCCCTTCAAAATGGATTTGTTCACACTGTAGGCGTTGTCTTCTTCAATCACGTGCACATCCTGGAGGCCAAAGACTTCCGCCGTGCGGATGACCGCAGAAATATTATGCGGGTCAAACAGGTCCTCAAGTACCATGCAAAAATGACGCGTGCGACGATTAACAACAGAAGTAAGCAACTCGCGACGTCTATCCGTAACGCGAGCAAGCAGTGATTCCAAATCCCTCGGTTCACTCATTATTTGAATCCTTTTTTATAGTAATATTCGCCTTGAAATCAGTAGGGTCAACGGACATCACCGGCATTGCGGAATCCGTTGTCTGGGCAGGTTCAGTTGTCTGTACAGGCTCTGCCGATGGTGCCGAATCCGTCGTCTGGGCGGGTTTCGCGACAGTCTCGGGAACCGTTTCTACGACAGCATCCACAAACCCCGCAGAATCCATTTTCGCCGTAGAATCCACGATGACCACATGTGCCTTAGGCTCAGTGGGTCTCAAGCGTGAAGGAGGCCTGTTCAGTTCAAGCAATTTGCGTTCACGACTTATGGCATCCCCAATTTTCCACGGACCGCCGGCGATCACTTCGTTAAATTCCGCCAAGTGACGCTCATTTTCCGGAGTATGCAATCTCTTGTCCTTCGAGATAGGCTTCTTGTTCCCGCCAAAATACATGTTCGAAGCTTTCTTGATATCGCCCACGATGCCGTCGATTTTCGAATTGACGACGCTCTTGAACACACGCAACTGCATAATGGAATTCAGCACCGAATTACCCGGGAACACAATTGCCTTTAATTTGTACTTAAGCGTCCGCGGGGCGACCAGATCCATGTCCAAGTAGGCAATCGCAGTTCCCTTCAGCGACCACTTCAAAATCTGCGCGTAACCGTACCCAAAGAACATGTTGCGGAGCGCCGTCTTTGCACCAGCACTGTCCTGCAACGCCCAATAAAAATCGCCCGAAAGCCCGTGCCCGTTGCCCCCAGAGAAATAGCGGCGGTCGCGGCTGGTGTACTGCAACGTATAGTCCGTTTCCAGATAAGCGTTAACCAGGTCCGCCGTAAAAGGCATGTTGTCGAACAAATATGTAATTTCGTTCACTTCGAGCGGAATCGTCCCCTCGTTTTCGTAAATGGCCCTGTACTGCCGCCCGAGGCGCAAGAACACGTCCACCATCATGGGCGCCTTGAAATCCGTCGGGAACCCGCGTTTCACGATTTCCTTGTAAGGTTCGCAGAATTCCTCGTTATATTCGACCTTCGGCCACGGCTTGAGTTCTTCCCCCGTGCAAGCCTCGTATTTGGTATCCAAGCACTTGTACATGCCCGAGCAGAACGAGCGCATGTCGTCCGCCTTGTTTTTCACCTTCATCAAAAGCTGCTTGCGAGTCGCCTCCGACGAAGGGATACTCGTAGTAGCATAAGACAGGGACGAGCCCAGTGCAAGCACAACGCCAAGGCAAACGCTCAAAAAAGAAGAACGGAGAAACTTGCATCGCATAAGGCACACCTCCTTTTGGCTAGGTTACCTGAACTCCAGGCTGTCCAAGGGAATCACGGTAAACGGCTTCAATGAATCGAACATGGAGACAGGGCCGACAATCGAAATCGTCATCTTGTCCTTATCAAAATACTTAGCTATCATCGCCTTGACCTGTTCCGCCGTCACCGCATTGATTTCCGTCACATAATCGATGTAATGGTTATCCGATTTTCCCAAAAGTTCGCCCTTTGCAAAAATCGACGCCGTCGATGCCGGGGAATCGAACAAACTCGGCAGACTCTCGACCAGGGACTTCTTCGCCTGCGACAGTTCCTCCGCCGTAGGCCCGTCCTTCGCAAGCTTTTCCACTTCCTCGAAAATGAGCTTCATGGCAAAACCGACCGTTTCGACTTTCGTCTGTAACGCAATCGTCGTCATCGCCGTATCACGGTAATCGTTGCCGACCGTGCTGTACACGCTGTACGCAAGGCCCTCGTCGCTACGCACGCGGTTCATGAGCCTCGAACTGAAACTGCCACCGCCCAAGATAAAACTTGCAACCGCGGTCGGATAGTAATCCGGATGCGGACGCTTCACGAACGGCTGGTTCATGGTGATATTCGCCTGCGTGATATCCTTGTCCACCACATACACGCCGGGCTTGCGGGCAAAAGAAAGCGGCGTAGGCTTCGGCTTTTCCGCCGTCGAAGGCTCGACATTCCAGCCCGCGAAAAAGTCCTTGAGCATCGTCACCGCAGAATCCCTGTTGACGTTCCCGGCAAGAGCGAACACGATGCGCTTGGACGAGAACACGCCCTTCGCGAGGCGCTTCACGTCGGCAGCGGTCACCATCTTGTACTCGGCGGCATTCGCATTCCAGAGTCTCGGGTTCGACATGTAATTCACCTTCGACTTGAGCGCCGAAAGCACCTTGGCAGGCGTCTCGTAGCGGCGCTCGTAAGACGTCACGAAATTCGCCTTCACAATTTCCAGCTGGTCCTTGTCGAACGACGGATCCGTAAGCACCTTCCGCGCCAGTTCGAGCATCGACGGGAAGTGCATGGAAAGGCAGTTGATATCGAAAGCCGAAAGATACGTGCTCACGCTCGTCGAAATGGAAGCGCTCACGAACTCCAGAGAATCCTCAAGCACGTGCGGAGAAATCCCGCCACCCGAACCGCGACGGACCATCGAACCGACCATTTCAAAGGCGGCCTCGTCCTTAAGCACCTGCGGCAAGTTGCTCTCTTCGAAATACACGGAAAAATCCACAAGCGGAAGCGTCGTATCGCTCACGATATAGCCCGTAATGCCGTCCGCAATCTGCACACGGTAATCCTTCGGGTAAGGCGCCACGTACTTGTATTCCGGGAATTCAATCTTGCTGTAATGTTCCGGCAACGAACTCGGTACAGCGAAGGATTCAGGTTCCTCCGCCGCAGCCGAAAAAAAGTCCGGCGTATGCTTCACATGAGATGACTTTTTCGGCATCATCGAACACGATGTCAAAGCCACCAAGGCCGCGCAAAATGCGGCAGAAATCACATATCTCGTTTTCATCCATTAGAAAATAGTAAACTAAATCGAAACATTCCAACCTAGACCAATGATTTTAAGGTTTATCGTTCCACATTCCGAATTTTGACGTATATTAATAATTGAGCCTTCCTAGTGGGCACAACACGCGAAGTAAGTCACCTCCGGCTTCCGCACAGATCTCCAGTCGAGACACGAAACCACCAGGAAGGCTTCTTCAATCCCTCCTATGAAAAAGGCCCGGTGCGGACGCACCGGGTCTTTTATTTAAACTTGTATGACGGAAAGCATCAGGTTAGCCGCATTCGGTCACACAACCACCACCACAATCATTTGCCCCGTCAAGCGGATACTCCGGGCTGCCTTCCAGCAAATTCATCTGGTAACCCATTTCAACGACTTCCATTTCTGGAGCCATATATTCTTTTTTCTGTTTAAGATTCATCTTTCCCTCTGTATGAAATTTAAGACAATTCGCCAGTGGTTTCTTCAGTACCATCAAAAGGCTCCTTTTCTTCTTCACTGACTTGCATCAAGCGATTTTGGCAATGCACTTGGACGACGTTCATGATTGGAGCCATGTATTCTTTTTTCTGTTCAGGATTCATTGGTGTGTCCCTTTTTGTTAAAAAATCTCGTTGAAAATTAATTCCTATCGCATCACCTTCTTGCCGTAGTAGGCTCCGCGGGCATTGTTCACGCCATTCATGCGACGACCCTTGAGGTCATAAGTGTGCTTCATGTTGTTGATGAATTTCATTTCGCCCGTGCGGGTGTTGAAGCGGCCGATAACAGTCGTTTCGTTGTTATCACCTTCAACAACGATATTCATTTCGTCTGGCAGAACATTCGGACGCAAAGCGTAAGAAGAGTTCGCCGGAGCAATCTTCAAAGGCGTTACATAAGTCAAGACTCCACGGAACGGATAAATATAGGCACCAGCACCGACTTTGACAAACTTACCAGCCAAGTCATTACCGTCTTTGTCCTTACCGGAAGCGGCATAGCCATATGTGTTAGCAGGAGCCTTATCCCACGTAATTTTTTCAAATACGCCGCGGAACACCCACCAGCTATCTGGATCAGCAAAATCAGCATAACCGGCTTCCATCGTCGTAGCCTTGAGCGTTACAGGACCATTAAACTGAAGCGACGTGACACCAGATTTCAACTGAACGATGTACGGCTTGTAGGCTTTGAGCGTACCATTCGTTGCAGGGCATTTGTCACCAGATTGAGCGCAATAGACCTTCTTCATAAACACGGCATCATTGCCATTCGCATCTTTGCCGATGCGGGTAAACTGCAAAATTTCCGATGCACCCTGGATATTATCCGTAGCAATGTCGAACGGGAACGCAATCGTGGAACGTGCGTTTTCAACAGCATCATTGGTAGTGAACGTACGGTCGAGATAGACATAGCCTACTTCAATATCTTGAGTAAGACCGTTCAAAGGGTAGACTTTATCGTCAGTTTTATACTGTCCTCTCAACAGCAAACCTTTTGTAACCCCATCAGGAATTGATGTTATATCCATTCCCAAATTCGCTTGAAACACCACAGCAACCGTCACTTCTTTTTTCGCAACTTCTTTAATACCATCAATATTGAGAACTTGCAGAGGACCAAAATCGTACTGTTCCTGCACCACCGTCAACTCAAAATTGTCTGAATTGTCTGTATTATTCTTCAATGTATCCACAATAGCCAAGGCATTCAAACCAGTCACCTTGTCTGTTAGATTGGTGTTTTCAGCATCAAATTTGTACATGTCTTTTGTAGGCTGATACCCTTCCACAGTCTCCACTAAAAATGAAGGAATTCCCAAACCTAGAGCATCAACCCTGTTCTTTATAGAAAGGGAGCCTCCGTTGTTCAATTGAGCCGAACCCGCAGTTACGCTCACTGTATTATTATAATTTTCACAATGAATGTTAAGCTGGCTGGTAAATGTCTTCTTGCCTTCATATTTCAACTTGAACGATTTCAATTCAGAAGGAAGGGTAATAGTAGTCGTTTCAGATGTAGGCATCTTATAAACACAGTCTTCCCCATCTAATGACCAACCAGCTTTCTCTGTCGGGCAAGCAGAAGCCGCAGCGGCCCATGCCGATGTCGCAGCAAAAGCCGCCATCATCGCACTAACAGAAACCACACGAAAATTTTTCATCATGATTTTCCAATCCTTATTTTGATGTTTTTCCAAACATAACAAAAACTTACATCATTTGCAACAAAATACGCACAATTTCCGTCTTTTTTAGTACAAAATTATCCAAAACCCCATTTTTGAGTCAAGACCGCCACCCTTCGTCGCCCCCTAAAAATTTATTTTACAAAGATTTTTCACAAAAATTCCGAACAAACGGCGCAAAAAAGCGTGCAAAATGAGCGTCGCAGAAAAATGCTTGCATTTTTCTATGACCGAATGCAGCCGCGGACGCCGTAGGCGTCAAAAGCGTGCAAAATGAGCGTCGCAGAAAAAAAGTGTTAAGAATACAAGGCAAGCCCGAAAACTTTAACAAAGGACTTTAAACGGCTGAAAAAAAAGCCGAACTTACAAAACCCTATATCGCCCCGCAACACACGCTATCAAGTAGCGGAATTTCTAAGCTAGCTGAATCTTCCGTTCAGCTGCTTGCGGCGGCGGCCGCGTTCCGAAACAACAGCTTCAATTAAGAACAGCAAGGCGGCAAATCCGAGGAATATCTGGTAGCGGTCCTGGTAGTTTTCCATGCGGTCGCTGCTCTGGTCCTTCTTTTCGAGTGTTGCGATTTCGGTCAAGACTTTCTGCAGCTGGAACTCGCCTGGGCTCGCATAAAAGTAGAGCGCCCCCGTCACGTTCGCAATTTCCTGCAATGTACCTTCTTCAAGGCGGGTCGTCACGATGTTGCCTTGCATGTCCTTCTTATAGACGCTCCCGCCATTCTTATCCTTGAGCGGTATGGGCACGCCTTCGCGGGAACCGATGCCGATGGTATAAATCTTGATGCCCATTTCGGCGGCTTCTTTCGCGGCGTTCACGGCGGCAGCTTCAAGTTCTTCGCCATCGCTCATGAGCACCATGATGGAATGCTGGCTCGCCCCACCGGAATTTTTGAACAAAGTCATTCCCTTGCGGATAGCGCTTTCCAAATTCGTGCCCGGCATGAGCCATCCCGGATTCAGTTCACGCAGCACCATCTGCACGGTGCCGTAATCAAGTGTGAGGGGAACCATCACCTGCGCCTCGCCACTGAACGCCACAAGGCCCACGCGGTCACCCGTCAGCGATTCGAGGAACGAAGAAATTTCGTGACGGCTACGAACCAAGCGGTTCGGCTTCACGTCTTCGGCAAGCATCGAAAGAGAAATGTCCTGCAACAGCACGAGGTCCTGACCACGACGTTCCACGTGCTCCATTTTGCGGCCCCACTGCGGGCGGGCGAGCGCAACGAACAAGAACGCAATCGCGAGTAACAGCAAAAGCACCTTCGTGAGGCGACGCCACGGCGAAACGCTAGTCGAAAGTTTCGAGAGCATGGGCAACGAGACAAAACGGGCCGCCAGCTTTTTACGGCGATGGTACGCATACACAAACAAGAGCGCAAAGAGAGGCAGAGTAAAAAGCCCCCACAAAAAATTCGGTTCGGCAAATCTCATTATCTACTCCGATAAAATCCCTTTTCTTAACGAGGCAACAAGAATATACAAAAGTCTGCGGGAAAAAGTTATATGGTGGTCATTGGTTATTAGTCATTAGTCTCAGTCAGAAAGTTCAAAATTCTTTTCATACGAAAAGTTTGTAATTATTTTATATTTTTCGCTAAGGTTCAGGTCGAGAGAATGTCTTATACAGGTCTTATAGAAATCAACATCATCTGCATAGCAGTGCTGCTCATTACGCTGCTACAATTCAAGGAAAGTGTCCTCAGGCACCTTGAAGAGCGCATTCTCGGCTTTACCATCATCGACACCATCATCTACATCGTGCTGAGCACGGTGACCAAGATGCTGTACATGATCCACGTGCAAAGCGACCTTTACGGGGGCAACAAGAAAATCTGCGTCGTCTATGCCGTCATGTACGCATTGAGCCTCATCTCCTCGCTCCTCCTCGGGCAGCTCTGGTTTTCCTTCATATTCCTCCGAATCCGCAAGAGCATCTATTCCTACAAGCACCTGTTCCCGCTTTTTTCGACGCCAAGTATCATCGGCATCTTCATCTGCATCGGGATTAGCATCTACGGGTTCACCAACGACTGCCATGCGACAACGCTTCAGTTCAGAAGGCTTTTGCCCTTCCTCATCGGGCTCAACATGCTCTACATCATCGCGACGATGGTCATCGGTATCCAGAACGCCATCGCGCAAAAGAACTCCACGAACCGCAAAGAAGCGATTTATCTCTCGTTCGTTGCCTTCATTCCCAGTTTTTCGTGCATTCTCCAATACTTTATCCCGGATATCCCGCTCACGGACCCCATCTTTGCGCTCACGCTGCTGCATGTCTACGTCACCCTCCTGAAGTACAGGATTACGTCGGACCCGCTCACCAACGTGAACAACAAGATACGCCTCATCGACTACCTCCAGTACATCACCCAGCATCAGGACCCGAGCAAGCGCCTGTTCATTCTGGTAATGGAAGTCGATTACTTCAGGGCTATCGTCCACAAGTTCGGCTACGAAATGGCAGATAGCGTCATCGCGGACCTCGCCGCGTTCTTCAAACGCCAGTGCCGCGAACAAAAGGGATTTTTAGCAAGAACCGGAGAAAACCAGTTCTCGATTATCATGGAAAGCAACGAGTTGTCCGAAATCGAGTCGTTCTGCCAAAAGCTCATCCGCGAATGCGAACGCGACGGCATGCAGGCGAACATGAACATGTGGAAGATTTCGTTCAGTATTCACTTCGCCGACATTTCAAACATTTCTTCTAGCAACATTTCCAAGATTTTCAACGAAGCCAAGAAGAACTGCTACAAGCCCGAAACCCCCGCCCCGAAAGAATGACGAGTTCCCTTACGGTATGCGTACAAACCTTGTGTTGGCTAGTACAAGTTCAAGCAGAATGAGGAGCGCGCCGACCAAGAGCCACGGGTAGAATTTTTCCGCGTAACGGGCATAGGCGATTGTCTCGATTTCTGTCTTTTCGAGTTCGTCGATTTCAGAATAAATTTTTTCGAGTTCAGCCTTGTTCTCGGCACGGTAGAAACGTCCACCGGTCTTTGCGGCAACGTTCTTGAGCACGCTTTCGTCAATGCCCTCTTCGGGAGTAATGTCGCGTTCGCCCCACGAGATTTCACCCGTCCACGGGTTCTGCTGGAACGCCAGAATCTTGCCGTCCTTCTTGCCGACGCCGACTGTATAGACCTTCACGCCCAGGGACTTTGCCACTTCCGCAGCACGCATCGGCGGAACGACACTCGCATTGTCGCGGCCATCGGTCAAAAGAATCACCACGCGGGACTTCGCATCCGACAGCTTGAGGCGGGCAAGCGCGTTCATAAGGCCATCGCCAATCGCGGTCCTGTTGTTGATAAGCGTATCGCGGGCAAGGTCATCGCTCGCCTTCAAAATTTCGAGCAACGAGCCGTAATCGAGCGTGAGCGGGCACTGCGTAAACGAACGAGCGCCAAACGCCGAAAGCCCGATGCGGTCGCTATGGCGCTTTTGAATGAATTCCGCAATCACGTCCTGCGCATAACCAAGGCGGCTATACTTCCAGTATTCGCCGCGCTTCAAAATCTTTTCGGCGTTCATCACGCCAAGTTTTGCCTGTTCCGCGCGCGTGAGCATGTCGAGTGTTCCCATGGAACCGGAAACGTCCAGTGCAAGCATGATATCCACGCCATCCGTCGAGGTGTATTCGACTTCCATCGCGTTCTGCGGGCGGGCAAGCGCCACCACAAAGCAAATGAGCGCAGCCAATCGAAGCGCAGGGACAATATGCCTAAACTTCACACGACGGCTCGGTACCGCCTTCTTTGCAAGCGCGAGCGCCGGGAACTTGATCGTACTCTTGCGACGCTGCTGACGGTAAATATAAAGCGCAATCAACAGCGGCACGAACAACAACAGCCAAAAGGCCTCGGGATTTTGAAAATGAAGGGCTCCAATATCCATTTCAGCTCCAAAATAACGAAAAACAATAAATTACACGCAAGAATATACAATTTAGTCGTCGCGGAGACAATTCCAAATTCCGATTTCTACAAGAGCATGAGCCCGTCAACGCCGAGGACGGTAAGGCAAGAAATCGCGGCAACGGTCACGAGGCCACCACCGAGGAGCGAAGCGACCACCGCCGCCAAAAGCGCACAGGCGCCCGTAATACGGCTGTCCGTCGCAAAGAAAATCGCAGGCACAGTCATCGCGCTGAGCACCGTGTAAGGCACGTACGCGAGGAACGAGCTCCAGAACACGCTCTTGAGCTTTTTGCGCAACAGAATGAACGGCACCGCACGCAAAAAGAGCGTCACCCCCGCCATCACAAGCAGGTAAATCCAATAATTCTGTGGTTCGATCATCATTCCGCCGCTCCTTCGTCATCCGCATTGACATTCTTCATCGGGAACAGCGCCGCCGCCAAGAGAGACGCCACGAGCGCACAAATGATAATCGCAAAACCGACCGAAACACCGCTAAGCGGCGGGAAGAACTTGAATGCGCAGCTGAGCGCAACAGCCACCGCGACCGCAAAAACCGTCGGGCCATGCACCTTCATCTGCGGTACGACAATCGCGACAAACATGCCGTAAAGCGCCACGCCAAGAGCGTTCGTCACAAGCGCCGGGAGAATTTCTCCGCAAATCGCGCCGACCATCGTCCCGAGCGACCAGCCAAAGTAAGGGAGCGTTGAAAGCCCGAGGAAATAAATCGGCGTCACCTTCTTTTGCGACATTGCGACCGCAAAAATCTCATCGGTAATGCCCGTCGCCAAAAGCAAACGCTTCACCGTCCCAAATTCAGGAGAAACCTTCTGCGACAGGGAAATCGCCATTAGCGAATAGCGGAGGTTGATAAAGAACGTCGCAATCGCCATCTCGATAAACGTGCCGGCGGCATCCGCCATAATCTGGAGGCCGGCAAACTGCCCCGCCGAAGTCAAGTTCGTCATGGAAATCAGCGTCACGAGCGGCCACGACAAAATCTTGGAACCGGCAATCCCAAACGAAAAAGAGACCGCGAAATAGCCAAGCCCAATCGGGGAACCGTCTTTCAAGCCACTCAAATAATTCATGCGCGCAAAGATAGTAAATAACGCGGCTTCGGCAACAACAATTTATGCAAATATTTAAATATATGCAATTTAATAAGTTGACTGCGTCATCCTGAACGGAGTGAAGGATCCAGTAATGTTTTAGTCGGCAGAACTTAGAGCATAAAAAAAGCCCGTAGCGTTTAGCCACGGGTCAAACGTTCGTGAATGTTTAGCAACTAAAACTAGGATTAGTTTTCGTTGTTGTGCATTTCAATCTGTTCACGGTCCATCGTGTGCTGCAAGTATTCCTTGAAGTCACGGTCGATGTTCACACCGTCGAAGTCGATGTCGTCGTTTTCCAACACGAACACGGCGCTCGGGTTATCGAGCCAGCCCACGATGTCCACGTCTTCCAACTTCATGGACTTGTCGCCAGCCTTCTGGGCAACGTATTCGACCTTAGCCTTCGGAACCCAGCCCTGACCGCAAGCACCCTTCACGAGGACTTCGGTATCGCCTTCTTTCAAGACGGTCATTTCGTCGTTAAAGCTAGCCGTGCAGACAACAGAGCCACCATCTTTTTCTTTGGTGAGTTCCACGTCGCCCAGCTTGGACTTGACCTTCTTGGCTGCAAAGGAGGAGGCAACCAGCAAAGCGAAGGCGACAAACATAACTTTTTTCATCATTTTCATAGCGAATCCTCAAAACAAGGGAAATATTCAACAATGCTATACGAATATACTTTTTATTTTGCCAATCCGTTGCAATTTCTTTTAAATTTTTACGCAATGAAGAAGATTTTTTCAATTACCGCCATTATCCTCGTTTTTCTCGCTATTTTTGCGTTTTTTAACGTAAATCAGCGTTTAAACGCCGTTTCACACAACGAAAAAACCGTCATTTTGGAGATTCCGAAGGGCAGTTCACCCACAAAAGTTTTACAAATTTTACAAGAAAAAAACATTTGGACCGACGAATTGGCCTTCACCTTGTGGTGCAAAATGAAAAAACCGTCGCTCAAAGCCGGCTGGTACGAGGTTCCCGCCCACCAGACGCTCGAACAGATTTCCTCGTTGTTCGAGAGCGGCAAAAGTGCCGTCCGCAAGGTGACCATCCCCGAAGGTCGGGCCTCTTGGGAAATTCCAGCGTATCTGCAAAAGAGTTTCCCGAACCTTGACACGGCCCGTTGGAACAAGTTAGTCCAGGACCCGCAGTTCGCCCATTCACTCGGCATCGAAGGGAACTCGCTCGAAGGCTACCTGCTGCCGGACACATACCCGTTCGCCATCAACTCCGACGAAGAGTCCATACTGCGACAGATGGTCGCCGCAAACCTCAAAGTGCGCGACGAGATGAAGGACCGCAAAAGCCCGATGTGGGAAACGCTGGGCAACTGGCACCGCGTGTTGACGCTTGCTAGCGTGGTCGAAGAAGAAACGGGAATCCCGGAAGAACGCCCGCTGATTGCCGGCGTGTTCCACAACCGCCTCCGCATCGGCATGCCGCTCGGAGCAGACCCGACGGTGCGGTTCATCTTCAAGAACTTGACAGGGCCGATCTACAAGAGCCAGTTGAACAGCAATAACCCGTACAACACCCGCAAGTTCGCAGGGCTCATGCCTGGGCCGATTTCGAATCCGGGACGCAAGGCGATTGAAGCAACGCTATTCCCCGAAAAAACCGGAGCACTTTACTTTGTTGCAAAAGACGACGGTTCGCACACGCACTTCTTCAGCACGAACCTCGCCGATCACAACAAGTACAAGGATGTTGCCGCCAAGAACCGCGGCGAGAAGAAGTAGCGCGCGAAACCGCGATTACTCAAGTACTTAAAACAAACTGTAATCGCCGATACGGATAAAGTATCTGTAATTCTTGAAGCGTTTTAAATCACCGAAAGTATCCGTATCGACAATGCGGTTCAAGCCCGCATAGACGGTAAACGAGCGATACTTGTAACGGAGCGCCGGTTCAAAGACAAATTTGTTCGAATTAAGCGTTGCAGTTGCTTTATCTTCGAAGTCATGGAAATACGCAAACGAAAGCCACAAGCCAAGACCATAGCGTTCAACTCCACCGTTCATACGCAGTAGCGCATAGCCATGCGTCGAAAGCTCCGGATCCAGCCAATCTTCCGACCACGGCGTTGCCATCACATGCAAACGGTAACGGTCTTCCATCGCCACATTCTCGAAGTTCTTGGGGAACTTGAAAGAGCCTCCATCGCGGTAAGCATCAAATCCCATCGCAGCCCCCAAAGTTACCGAAGTACTGCGCGACGGAGACAAGGAATAACGACCATCTAACGAGTAAGTCCCGTAAATCGGACCTCTCTGGTGGAATCCGTAACCGATGATATTGATGTCCACGGAAGCATTTGCCTCAAAACCCTTCGATGCAAACCAGTCATCGTCAACACCGTTCAAAAGAGAATAGCGGACGCTCTGCGTCACGGGATTCGTCTCGTAATCTTTGCTCAGATTAATAAAATCATCGTCGTCAAAGAAATCAACTTCGGGAACGGCACCCGGAGCCAGTTCAAAATCGCGACTGCCAAACAAGAACTTGACTTCGATGGATTGCATTTTATCAATCGCATATCTCGCCGACAAGAACAAGTCATTCCGTTTTTCGGACTCAAAATGATTTTGTTTTGAAATATTGTCTTTTTCGAAAGAATTCAAATAGCGAAGCTTCATCAAGTCATAGCCAAAACTGAATTTCCAGCGGTGACTAATCAAGTTCGACAATTCCAAACGCGGACGGAATCCATAAGACGAAGTACCGTAAAATCCTGCGAGTTTCAGATAAATTTCCATCTGGTTCACATAATTCAGCGAAACCTCGCCATAGGCGTTTGCGCCAATCACGTTGGAACCAAACCCGCCGACAGCCACATCCACCGTCGGATGTACACCCACATCTATCAGAAGGTCTCCATCCGGCTGCATGTTGAATGAAACTGTATCGTACGGCGTCCTGGACGATATCGCATAAGCAAAATTCGCCGGTGCGGCAAAACCCGTATCTTGGGGATTCCAGTAAGAAGCTACCGCCGAATGATGCTCGGACGAAAGACTATCAAATGTCGGATGGAAACTAAACCATGGTTCCGATTTTTGTTTTTCGGAATAGTCAAAAGGACGTTCCACCAACGGAGCGATTTCTCGCAAGCTCTGTTCCATCGCCGAGAATCCGGCCTGAATCAAGGCCTTGCGGGATGTATCGCGACCAAAATGCGACCTCACAAAAACGCCTTGCGAACGATCCAGTTTTGACAAGACGTTGTCCTTAAGAGCACGAGTTTCGGCATTTCCATCCAGTTCATAGCGGACAGGATCCGCAACGACAATCATCGGGATTTCATGCAAATTGCTCGCAAGCGGAAGCGCAAGGTACGGACAAAGTTCTCCGGAGTTTTCGTTACCTGCAAGCGGAAGCGACGAGACGATATCGGCATGCGTCGGATTTTCGATAACGCTATCGCATGTCAGGAGCGTAAACGGGACGCGGAACTCTCCACGTTGGCGGTAAAGGGATTCCTCAAAGCGGAGGCGAGCAAGCGAGCGTTCGATAGAAGCCGTATCGGCAACAAGCGCATGCATGCTGCGATGGACTTTGCCAGCAGAATCCGCATAAAAAGAGAACCTTTCGCGAAGCGAGGGAATACCAGTAATCGAAACAGGAACTTCAAAAGCATCGTGTTCCGTCTTCGCATTAATCGAATTGACGCCGACAAATTCATCGACATACGGATCCAGCATCAGCCGCTGAATATCGTCCAACGAAACGCCTAGTGACCAGAGCGCTCCCATCCAGGCGCCCCAAGAAGTCGCCACAATGGAATCCACCGGGATTTTATAGCTCTCTATTGCATACAACACGCCAAGTTGGAACCACGGAGAGCGTTCGCCACCGCCCAAGTAAAGCACCGACTTTGCCTTTTTCGCATAGAGCGAATCCGGCTCCATCTTCATGGCGCCCAAAAGCGATTCATCGACGGAATGGGCCGCCAATGCTGGCGACACACAAACGATAGCGGAAGCCACCGTCAAGAAAAGCGCTTTTTTAAGCCAACCGAGCGGGATTGGAAACATACCTACCTGCATCTTCGGCAGTCACATAGCCAGAGCGAACAAGTTCAGCAAGGCAATCGTCCATGAGGAGCATGCCTTCCGATGAGGATGCTGCCATAATCGACGGCAGCTTGAAATGGTCGCCACTGCGGATGTGAGCCGCCACGTTTTGCGTGTTATAAAGAATTTCCCATGCGGGAACAGCACCAGCGCCTTCTGCCGCCGCAGGCAAGAGCCTTTGGACAACAACCGCCTTGAGGGCCGCCGCAAGCATAGTGCGTACAAGGTCGCGATTTTCCGAAGACGAAGCCGAAAGGAGCGCATCGACAACGCCAACGGCATTCCCTGCCGTCACGTTCATCACGACCAAGGCGCCGGCTTCGGCTGCCTGCAAAACAGAAATCAACGTAGATTCATCGAAATCGCCAACCCAGAACAAGTCTGTACCACTGCGCAGCCCCTGTTCCAATTTTTCGGACGTCGTTCCCACCGTATTGGCAAGCATCAGGCTCTCGCCAATCTTCACGGGAAGTTCCCGCCCTGCATCCAAATTGCAGAACCGCAAAAAGCTAGAAGAGCACATCGCCGAAACGTACGACGTCGCCGAGACGGTCTTGCCCGAACAAGCGGGGCCGCCAAACACGACAAGCCCGGAACTGAGTCCTAGCAAATTGTCAAGCGAGGCCGGAGCACCGAGATCCGAGAAATTCGGGCACTCCGCCATCAGCGGGCGGAAAATTGCCGCATTGCCCAAAGCCTCGCGGAAATACTTCACGCGCCATTTGGTATTGAGCCATGGGCCACCGATAAACGTCCCGGATTCACCTTCAAGCGAACCGAGAAATTCCAGCAACGAACCAAAAGGGAGAACCGGCGCATTGGGAATCGCGCAAACACGGCCCGCAACGCGAACCGCCGAAGGGGCGTCTTCCGTCACAATCAAGTCGCTTGCCCCAATATTCAGGGCGTAATCCAAAAGAGATTCTATTTCTGATGCCATGACAACCTCCCGCTATTTGGCCTTGCGGTAAGAAGCAAAACGCCGACTGTCGTTGGCCCGTTTCCAAGCTTCGACACCTTCGATATAACCCGAATCCACGCACATCTGCAAGGATTCATCCAAAGTAACACCTTGATCTTTCTGGCCGCTGATTGCAGAAACTATCTGCGATACGTCGCCCTTGCGGATCATTCCCGCAATTGCAGAGGTGACCTTCATCGATTCGGTCGCAAGGACCAATCCCTGGTTCTGCACCACAGGTATCAAGTGCTGCACGATAACGCCCTTCAGCTGGTCTGCCAGCGAACATGCGAACGCATTGCGGTTTTCGCTCGGCACTGACATGAGGAGCCTCGAAAGAAGCGCATGGATGTTGTTGCCGCTGGCGACCGCGAACACGAGAGCCCCCGCATTCGACGCCTGCATCAAAAGCGAAAGCTCTTCCATTGTTTCCAAATGGTCAAAGAGGATGACATCGGCACCCGTGCGGATGGCAAGTTCAATCCCTGCAACGCCGGAGCGGACATGCAGCCCGACTTCACGCTGGACAATAGAGCCGCGAGAATTCTGGAGCAAACGTTCTATCGGCTTTTCGACCGTCTGGATAAACACGTCACGGTTTGCGGCAATGGTTTCGGCAAATGTGGTCATCGTCGTAGAACGGCCACTGGACGAAGGACCGGCAATCAGCACAAGACCGCTGTTCAGTTCTACAAAGTGGTTGCAAAATTCCGGCAAGTACAAGTTTTCAAGCGGCGTCGATTCCATCGGAATAACGCGAATGGAAATACTCGGAATGACATCGTTCCACGTAACCGAAATGCGCGCACGTCCGACACCAGGAAGACCCATCGTCTTGCTGAAATTACGACCGACAACGATTTTGTAACCGTCCGAGAAGCCTTGCGCAGCCTCGCTCAAACGGTCCATCAAATGAGTTTTTTCAAGACGCTTCTCAGAAGCGGCAAACATCTCACCTGACTGGCGCATGGTGATTTGGCGGTCGGCGTACAGATAAATGTCTGTCACGTTAAACTTGCGAGCGTAAGCGATGATTTTTGCAAGCGAAGTAATCGGGTGCAGCACATCAGGCGCTTCAACGGCATCGCCTTCTCCAGTAGCCACGGCAAACAGCGCAGGAAGTTCCTCGTCTGCGGATTCCTCGGTAGCGATTTCGCTTTCGATTGGGACTTGCACGTTCGCCATGCTCGTCATTTCAAGTCCTTCGACCTTTTCGACGACAACAGACGAAGAAGACGATTCACCATAAAGGCTGCTGTTTCCTTCAATTTTTATCGCGGGTTCTTCGTCCGGCTGGGGCGCGGACGTGGCAGAAACAGGAGCCGGTTTCACCGCAGGTGCAGAAGGGGCGCTGGCCGCAGGTGATGCGGGTTTCGCCGCAGGAGCCGCAGAGGATGACGCCGGGGCCGTAGATGCAGGCGCTGCCGACTTTGCGTTTTTCGCTTCAAGGTTTTGCACAAAGGCAAGAACCTTCTCGTACATGGACTGTTTCAGAATCCCCGCTTTAACGAGAACCTGACCGATATCCATCGAATCGGTAATTTCACCCCAATGCGCTTTAACTTGATCCTCGGACACAACTTTATTGTGGACGAGAACCTTAGCCATATACTGGTTTCTCATAAGAAATCCCTCCGGCTAAACCACCAGCTTGCAACAGCCAGGAACACACCAATGTAACCCAATGCATAAACGGAATTCCAGAACAGATACATGTCCGGAAGCGCAACGCCATGCACCACGTAGTTCGTCACGTTAAAACGATAAAGCCCGGGGAACACGGCATGAATCACGACCGCCGCCTTTTCAAGAATGGCGGACGAAGTGCTGTGAAGTTCGCCCATGCGGCTTGCGAAGCGGACCTGTTCCAAGAGTTGATCGCTCAAGTGCCCGGCAAAATAGACACCAAGCGTAAACAACGCCGAAAGGATGGTGCTGCTGAAGCTACTGAACAAGAGCGCGACCGCAATGACCACCGCCATTTCGCAGAATATCAAGTAAATGGCCGTCAAGAGGCTCACCGTCGGGCCAGAATTCGTCACCCACAAAATGCAATAGTAAATGCCCGTGAGTAAGCACAAGTGAACGACGACCACCGCCAAAAGCCCAAAGTACTTGCCAACGATAAACGCCACGCGGCTAATGGGTTTCGAAAGGAGCGTCAACACCGTGCGCCGCTGGATTTCTTTTTGCACAAGGCTGATACCCACGAAAATCGAAATCAGAAGTCCCGAAAGGCTCATCACCGAAAGCGTCGTCGATTTAATGACATAAGCACGGTCAAACACCGACCATTCGCCAAGCACAATGCTGAAAAGCGTAAGCGCAATCGCCAAAAAGCCGATGTTATAGAGAATCTTGTCGCGAATGGATTCGCGGAACGTATTGAGGGCGATAATGCCGATATGATTAAACGTCTGCACGGGCGATTTCCTCCGTCAAAATATCTTCGAGACTCGGACGCTTGTGGTCCATCTTTTCTACAGCGATTCCGTTCGAGAGGCAGTAACCAAGCAAGCGGTCACGCGCCACATCGTCAGAGCAGATAAATTCCTGCGGATGCCCCGTCAGCGCCACACCGCGCGGCAAATCGGCGGCAAGAATCGCCTGTCGCGTACGCACGTGGTACTCGACACCGCACGATTCCGTGATTTCATCGACAGTCCCTTCGCGCACAATTTTCCCATCGACAATCATCGCGACCTTGTGGCTGATGCTTTCCACATCGCTAAGCAAATGGCTCGAATAAAAAATCGTCACGCCATCGCGGTTCAACTGCTGGATGGCTTCGCGCACGTCGCGGCGGCCCATCGGATCGAGCCCGCTCATCGGTTCGTCGAGAATCAAAAGTTTCGGTTTGCCAAGAATCGCCTGCGCAATACCCACGCGCTGCATCATGCCCTTGGAGTACGAACGCAGACGGCGGTCAATCCAATCCTTGTTCGCATGCAAAAGTTCCAGCGCCCAGCCAATGCGGGATTCCAGTTCAGCGCCCTTGAGACCCACAAGTTTACCGTAAAAGCGCAAAAGTTCGCGACCCGAAAGGTAGTCGTAAAAATACGGCTGTTCCGGCGAATAACCGATATACTCACGGCTCTTCACATCGCGCGGGCTAATCCCGTTCACGAGCACCTTGCCCGAATCAAAATTCAAAAGCCCCGTCAAGACCTTGATCGTGGTGGACTTGCCTGCCCCGTTAGGTCCGATAAAACCATAGACCTGCCCCGCCTCGACATTGAAACTCACGTCCTTGAGCGCAAGCTTCGGCTTCATAGTAAAGCCGCTGCGGTACGTCTTGTGCAGATGTTCAATTTCAATCATAAAATTACTCATATACACATCACTTTTCGTTTGAATTTTCGCCTGCGGATTCTACACCGCTATCATCTTTATTTTCAACAGCGGTTTCGCTTTTCGTCCCTTCCGTCGCAGAGTCGTCGGAATCGTCATCATCCTCATCGTCAGAATCGCCAAAACCTGCCGCCTTGTACGATTCCTCTATTTCGCGACGGCGACGTTCAGCCCGTTCTTTTTTGTTGACGAAAAAGTAAATGACAGCACCGGCGGCGTAAAACAAGATGCCCAAATAGAAAAACGGATTGATGGACATCCCTTCAAGACCGGGAAACAAGTTCAAGACGATTTCGTGTCCGAAAAGCATCAAAAGCACAAGCACAATGCCTAACGCCTTGAGCACCCAAGAGATAATCACAATTTTTTGCATCGTAAACCTCTAAACGATGCCGTACAACTCGCACGGCATTCACATTTTGAATATATCTATTTATAAGAAAAAAAGACGGGCGACACATAGAATATCGCCCTTTTTAGTGCATAATCCCCAATTTTAGGGAAAAAGTGTCTGCGTTTTTGATTATTCCATGCGCTCCAGCACAATAAGGGCGCGGTCCTGCGTGCTGTTCGGGATAGTATAGAATTGCTTGTCTAAAATCTTATAGCCGAAATCTTCGGGGTGGAACACGGCAAGTTCATCGGCGACGCCGGGACCTTTCATGAAATAGACACGACCGCCGACTTTCAGCGAATTCTGCAGGCGCGGCAAAGTCTTTTCCATCCATTCAAAAGCGCGACTGATGACCCCATCGACGGGGATGGTCATGCTGCGGCTCGTAACCTTGTGGCCGAACACGTCAATCCCCTTGAGACCCATCTTTTCGATAACCATGTTGAGGAAGTTGATGCGGTTAGGGCGCGGTTCGCACAAAGTAAGACGGATGGAAGGATTGACCAGCTTGAGCGGGATTCCGGGGAAACCGGCACCGCTGCCGACGTCGATCATGCGGGCAGGCCACTTGGGCACATAGGCGTTGATAAGCGTGCAGTCGGCGTAATGGCGTTCCACCATCGTCTCGAATGCATTGAGGCGCGTCAAATCCTGGTCGTCGTTGTTCGCTCGCAGCAGCTGGTGGAATTCCCAGAACTGCTTGAGCGTTTCGGGTTGGAGTTCCACACCGTAGTAGTGCAGCAACTTGTCAAGCCCCGCCAGCGAAGGCGTCACGCGTTTCCCGTTAAAGAGTGGGAATTCCGTCCGCGGAGCTTTCATGTGCGGGATAAAGTCCTTGCCAAGCGCACTGGCGCCACGGGGTTTGGAATTTTTTGACCAGGAAGAATTTGCCATGCGTAAAATTTAGAAAGTTTTATCCATCACAAATCAAGACGAAAAAAATTTTTTTCCAAAAATCTCCGGACAAAAGCACCCTCTCGTGCGTGTATATATAGCGGAGGATCCCCTTGAGAAAAAATCTTTTATTAACCGCACTCCTATTTTTTGCCGCAACCGCACTCCCGCAATCACATGCGCAGGAATCCGCGCAAGCCGCGTTTGACGAAGCGCAAGTATTCGAATGGTGGGACGACGGCATCATCACACCCGAAGAAGCCGACGAAATCTTTTCGCGACTCGAAGAAGGAAACTACGACGAAGCGTGCTTGCTCGCCGAAGTTTATGCCCAGGAACCATGCGCATTGCCCAAAGCAAAGCCGAAAAAATCAAAAACGCCGCGCACGGAGCGAACGCGCCAAAAACGCAAAACAGCACAAGTCTCGCATGACGCACCATCCATTGTCCCGCACGGGCGCATTTCGTGGAAAGGGCAATACGATTCCGACGGACACCTAAAAAAGCTCCGCAAAGAACTGCAAATCCAGTTCTACTATTTCCGTTTACAACTCGGTTCGCAAGAGCTGTTGTCGTACCATCGCGACGGGTTCGAAGCGCATTTCGGACAAGTTTCCACGCTGGAGTTCCATAGCCATTTGCCGCTCGACACACTATGGGGAGCCGCGTTTTCTTTCCCGATAGGCAAGTTCCAGCTCGGAGCGTTTCTCGATTCATCCAAAACATTCCACACGCATCTCGGTTTCCAAATGAACCGTTTAAACGAACTCAGTGCAACATTATGGAAATTCGCGGACGCAAGCGCCCTCGCATTCCAGGCACGCACATCGCTCGGCCAAGTTTCTGCCTGGTACCAGTTCGGGCAGGATTTCCCGCTCGTCAAAATTCAACTGCAAAGCGACAAGAATCGTCTCTCGTGGAAGACGACCGCCTATATCCACGGCGATTCCATCCCGCAAGGGCTCAACTTGAGCAAAGGCATCGTCGAAAACCGCCTGTGGGCATCGCAAACCGTAACCGCCCACTGGCCCGAAGCGCTGAACACGACACTCTCCACCAAAGCGAGAATCCTAAGCCCCACCGGCTCGGACTCCGTAAGCGCCCGCTTCAAGATGTCGTTTACTTCAGGGCCTGAACATCTGCGCCCAAGCTTTAGCATAACCTGCATCGAAGCGAGCGAAAACTGCAACAGCACCGAGTGGAAAGGCGGTATCGAATCCGCATGGGAGCAGGTTTCGCTCAAAACAAGCGCCCGTATTCTCCATAACGAGGGCCGTACAAAACCGCCGAGAATTGAATTCGGCGCTAGCTACCGAAAATCCAGTCGCACATTCGTGAAGCTGACACTAGCGTTCCCTGAAGCAAACCCCGCCAAGTCCATTTCCATGCAAAACGAGTTCCGAATCGACAACGATTTTCTCGGTTGCGACTTCATATTCGCCTTCAAAAAGACACGAAAAACGGATTTTCATCCCAATTACGCGCACCTTGAAACAACTCTAAAATTTTGAGACCTTTTTTCCCAAAAAACTTTTTTTCGGTAAAATTGGATACTATTGTAACCAATATTTTCCATATTATTTGCATCTGACACCTTGTAGAAATCTATTATTAATAATACCCAAACACTCTCAGACTCCTTTAGGTTCCCTCCTTTGCCTGAAGGAGTCCTTTTTTATTGCGCCCAATTTTTTATCTTAGGGGTATGTTTTATATTACAGCAATTGTCGGGGTCATCGTCTTTTTGCCCTCCATCGTATTGAACATCGCGCTTGCATGCGGCGCCCCGCTTGGCATGTACGCCATGAATGGCCGCCACAAGGTCGTGCCGCAAGAGGTGCGTCGGGCTTTTGTGTTGCCGATTATCATGCAGTTCGTGGCGCTTTTCACGATTTTGAGCGCCGGGCATGTGCTCCCGGAGATAATCCCATTTGGGATCATACGCATCCTCGCCTTCTTTTTTGCGGTTTACTTGACGTTTTACACGGCGACAGTTTTCTTTAGCCTGAGCTATAAGGAAAGGCATGTGATGGGCCCACTCGCCATCGCATCGACCATCTGCTTTTGGATTGTCGCAGTGGGAACGATTTAGACGAGAGAAAAATGGAAACAGCAGCTCCGAAGCACAATTTCCAAGTCGATTTGGACCGGATTATCCGGCGTCTTGAGCGCACGGGCGAAGTGCCGACGCTTTTGCTGCACGCCTGTTGCGCCCCATGCAGCAGCTACACCATCGAATACCTCTCGCAATATTTCAAGATTACGCTTTTCTATTACAACCCAAACATAGCACCCGCCGAAGAATATCAGCACCGTGTAAGCGAAATCAAGCGGTTCGTCGCAGAATTTAAGACAAAGTATCCAGTCACGTTAATCGAAGGCGAATACGACCCAAAGAAGTTTTACGATGTCGCCCGCGGACTTGAAAAAGAACACGAAGGCGGCAAGCGTTGCCGCAAATGTTTCGAGCTCCGCCTTGCCGAATCCGCACGGCTCGCCAAGGAACTGAACTGCGACTACTTTACCACGACACTGACCATCAGCCCGATGAAAGATGCACAAGTGCTCAACGAGGTCGTTCAGGAACAGTGCGATATTTATGGCATCAAGCGGCTCCCGAGCGATTTCAAGAAAAAGGGCGGATACAAGCGCTCTATCCAGCTGTCGCACGATTACAATCTCTATCGGCAGAATTTTTGCGGGTGTGTCTATTCCATGCGCGAAGCGGAAGAACGCGAAGCAAAGAAGATTCCGTCCCCATTCGCGGACAATAAAGAGATGACATAAAGGGCGTTATTTTATATACTTCTATAAAATGGTTAGGACTTGGATTTACATATTCACCGCCGTCTTGGGTATCGTCGCAGCAGCTTGTAGCGACGATAGTCCAAATACACCCGAAACAAATGATCCACCAAATCCAATAGAAATCATCGATGACAATAAAAGTTCCTCGTCGGACAAAGATTCGCTGGAAGTATTTTTCCGTTCGACAAAAACTAAAATCTTTTTTTCGAACCACGTAGAAATCAAGTCATCTTCTAGCGTTACACCGACATCTTCCAGCAAGGCCGTAAAATCAAGCAGTTCCAAGAACGAAAAAAGTTCTTCGTCCGTTTCTTCATCAAGCGCAAAATCTTCCAGTTCAAGTTCGGCAATACCCAAATCCAGTGCAGCACTCCGCTTTTATGACTGCGATCAATACGACTGTGTGACCACGGAATTCTTGAACCCCGAAGTCTCTTATGGCGAGCTTTTAGACAAACGTGACAACAAAGTTTACCGCACAATCGTCATCAGCAACCACGTCTGGACTGCGCAGAACATGAACTTCAAAACGGAAACCGACTCGACATCTAAAAGCTGGTGTTTCGACAATGATTCGAAAAACTGCGAAAAGTACGGAAGAATCTACTCTTGGAATGCAGCAAAGAAAGTTTGCCCGGAAGGTTGGCACTTGCCCACATCCGAAGAATGGAAAGAACTTTTAAGCGACCACGCCTGTGATTCGGAACTGTTGGACGATGGCACATGGGCCTACGATTGCTCTGGATACAAATTAAAATCGACCGAAACTTGGGATGAAAAAGTAGAAAGGCAAAACGCCCTCGGTTTTTCAGTTATCGCCGCAGGAATGAGCTTCGAAAACACACCGATAGCCCTTGGTGAAACAGCATTTTTCTGGTCTGCAACAGACACGCTCTCGTTTTACGCTTTTGCGGCGTTGTTTATGAATGAAGAAAGTTCAGTTCTTTACGGAGCGACCGAAAAAAATTACGGACTTTCCGTCCGCTGCATCAAAGGTTTTGCGGAATAAATAGGTTTGATTATGTACGATCCGCGATTTTTACCGATTTGCAAAGAAGACTTGGACGAACTGGGCTGGGATTACGTTGACGTGATTATCATCAGCGCCGACGCTTACGTAGACCACCCTTGCTTTGGGCATGCGGTTGTCGGGCGACTTTTGGAACATGAAGGTTTGCGCGTAGCGATTTTGCCGCAGCCGAACTGGCGCGACGACTTGCGCGATTTCAAGAAGCTTGGCAAGCCGAGACTTTTCTTTGCGATTTCGAGTGGCATGGATTCCATGGTGAACCACTACACCGCCGCAAAGCGCCTCCGCAGCGACGACGCCTTTACGCCGGGGAACAAAGCCGGATTCCGCCCCGATTATGCGACATACACTTACGCAAAAATTTTAAAGAAGCTCTACCCCGACGTGCCGCTGCTCATTGGCGGGCTCGAATCGAGCCTTCGCCGCGTGACCCATTACGATTATTGGAGCGACAGGCTCAAGCCGAGCATTCTGTTCGATACGCAGGCCGATATTCTTGTTTACGGCATGGGCGAAAAGCCGCTGAAAGAAATCGTTCGTTTGCTCAAAAAAGGCGTTCCGTTTTCGAGTCTGAATTCCGTTCCGCAGACAGCCTATTTGGCGCCCAAGGGGAATGTCCCGAAGAACAGCAAGTGGGAAGACTTGCGACTGTACAGCTACGAAGAATGTTTGGAAAGCAAGAGGAACCAAATCGAGAACTGCCGCAGGGTAGATATCGAATGCAACAAGTGGTTCCAGCGCCGCGTTCTGCAAGATGTCGCTGAACAGACCGTAGTCATCAACCCCGCGTACCCGCCGATGGAATACGGCGAACTCGACGAAAGTTTTGAATACCCCTACGCCCGCGAACCGCACCCGCGCTACAAGAAACGTGGCAACGTGCCTGCGTTCGACATGATCAAGTTCAGCATCAACACTCACCGAGGCTGTTTTGGCGGTTGTAGTTTTTGCGCCATCAATGCGCACCAGGGTAAGTTCATCGCGAGCCGTAGCCGTGAAAGTATTCTGCGCGAAGTCGATTTAATTACCAAAATGGACGGATTCGCCGGAACGATTACAGACCTTGGCGGCCCCAGCGCAAACATGTACAACATGCGTGGCCGCGACCCAAGCCGCTGCCAAAAATGCGCCCGTGCAAGCTGCCTTACGCCAAAGATTTGCGACAACATGGACACGCACCACGCCGAAATTTTGAGTTTGTATCGAGAAGTGCGCAACCACCCGAAGGTGAAGCACCTGTTCATCGGAAGTGGCGTCCGTTACGATATGCTCTTGCAGGAGACTGATGACGAAGAACTCCGCAAAGACCACGAAGAATACGCCCGCGAACTCATCGATTACCACGTGAGCGGACGATTAAAAGTCGCACCCGAACACACGAGCGATGCCGTACTGAAACTGATGCGCAAACCGAGCTTTACGCTGTTCCACAAGTTCAAGGAATTCTTCGACGACGAATGCAAACGCATCGGCAAAAAGCAACAGCTGATTCCGTACTTTATCAGTAGCCATCCGGGTTGCACCGAAGCCGACATGGCTGAACTCGCACTCGAAACAAAGCAATTGGGTTTCCAGTTGGAACAAGTACAAGACTTTACGCCAACGCCGATGACAATCGCGACCGAGATGTTCTACGCCGAAATGACGCCGGACGGAAAACCGCTCTTTGTTGCCAAAACGCCCGAAGAAAAAGCGAACCAAAAGCAGTTCTTCTTCTGGTACATTCCGGCAAACCGCCCTCACTTGCGAGAAGTTCTGGAACGCCTCAAGATGGGTAAGGTCAGCCGCTTGCTGCTGAGCCGTACTGCAATGGCCGAGGGCAAGGAATACTTCCCGAGCAAGGAACGCGAACAGAACGAAGACTTCCGCAATCGCGAAATGCAAAAGCGCGAAGAACGTACAAACGCATTACGCCCGAAAAAAGAGAAAGTCAAAAACCGCTGGCGCGACGATGGGTACGAAGGCCGCGGATTCAGCGAGAGTCGTGACCGATTTGAACGCGAAGGGGAACGTCAAGAACGTCGCGGATTTCACAGCGAGCGCCAATTTAACGATCGCAGAGATTTCGACCACAACGAGAATCGCCGTGGCAATGTTTTCGAAGACCGTCGCGATTTTGACCGCCGCGGAAATCAGCAGAATGCGCCGTTCCGCGAGCACCGCAATATCGAAGACAAAAACCGCTTCAACAGCGGCGAGATAAACCTCGCCAGCCGACGTTCGCACGGCAAAGGTTTCAAGAAACCAACGTTTAAAAATAAGTAAACAGTGGTTAGTGGCTAGTGGTTAGGAAATCCATTGGCGAAAGAGCATCATCCTGAGGAGTGGAACGACGAAGGATCCAGTGAAGTAAATCAGGAGTGAGCCAAGACACTCCACCATTGCAAAATCACTTCGTGATTTTGCCAAACGCGCGGCTCGGTTATAGCCAAGCAAGGTTGACGCTTCGCGTCCGTGGCTTCATTTATCAAATATAAAACCATAAATGGTTTATGCTTGATAAATTTGCACACTCTTGGCTGCAACACTCGCCTTATGCGTTTGTCTCCTTTCCGGCTCATTTAGGAGCGTGCAAGCACGCTCCACCATTCGCCTTTTTCACGTTCGACGGAGACTTTGAAGCCGGCTTCTTCGAACCATTTGAGGATGTAATCCTTTTCAGTGACGAGCTGTCCGCTGATGATTAGTTCACCGCCTTCAGCGAGCAAATCTTCGATGTCGTCGCGGAGCGGCCAAAGCTCGCTGCGGATCATGTTACAGAGAATCACGTCGAACTTCGTTCCGTCCTTGAACGCATCCAGGAATCCAAGCACACAGTCGCTTTCGCCAAAGCCATTGCGTTCAAAGTTTTCCGCAATGCAAGGAATCGTAAGCGGATCGATTTCCGTACCTACAGCAAGACTTGCACCCTTACGACGCGCAAACATCGCAAGGATTCCCGTTCCCGTACCGATGTCAAGAACCGTCTTGCCGTTAAAATCAATATTTTCCATGAGCGCGGCGCAGCTACTCGTTGTTTCATGTTCGCCCGTTCCAAATGCAGTCTTCGCCTCGAGTTCCAAGACAACTGCGTTGGGATCTTCCGGCGTGAACTCCACCCAAGGTGGACGCACCCAAAGATGCTCGCTCACAGCCACCGGCTGCGCGCGGTCACGCCACCACTTGTCCCAATCCTTTGCAGGCTCTTCCGTCACCGTGAAGTTGTACTGCGGAAACTCCGCCACGATGCGATCGCGTTCCGCCTTGTCGCCCGTGTAAAAACAGAACTCCGTACGGCCAGCAGTCACCGGGTCGAGTTCTTCGAGCGTCGCAACACCCGCTTCGAAAAGCAGGTAGCTTGCAATTTCATATTCTTCATCGGGGCAGTTGCCCTGAGCCTTGTACCAAGTATCGATTTTTTGCATAGTTTAAATTTATGAAAAATAAAGGCACCGCAAATTCGCACAAGTCACAAAAAGAAATATATTTACAATAATTCAAGCAATTCCATTCTCAAGGAGATGCCCGATCAAGTCGGGCATGACAAAGCTTCTTCAGAATGACGATTGAGCCGAACACAAACATGCTTTACATCCATCAATTCCCAGACTGGACACAGTTCCGCTTCGACTCTCCCAAGGTGCTCCACGCGCTTGGGCAGACTCGCCTTGCAGAAGGTAAGCTCATCGGAATTATGCAAATCTGCGGACTCAAAGATATCGAAGCTAAACTCCTTGCCGAAGACATCATCGCAAATTACGCCATCGACGGTTACACTCTGGACGCGGCAAGCACACTCGCCGAAGTAGAACTCAAAAGCAAAGGTTCACAGAACTACATCAAAAACTACCTCGGCGCCATTCAGAACGCCTCGCAGCCGCTCACCGAAGAACGAATTTTCAACTGGCATTCCGCAATGGGGCAAAATAAAGTCTTGCGCTACCGCACCTCACCCAGCGAAGTACAAACAACATTAGACGAAAAACAGCTCCATTTTGTAGGCCCGAATCCGGAACGTCTACAAAGCGAAATGGAAAACTTTTTATCGTGGTTTGAAAGCGCTAATATGGATGGCGTGATAAAAGCAGCGATTGCGCATTTTTGGTTTTTGACAATTCGCCCCTTCGCCGACGCCAACGGCAGACTCGCCCGCGCCATCACGGCAATGCAACTTGCACGCACCGAAAACACAACGCATTGCCAGTACGCCCTGAACAAGCAAATTAACAAGCACAAAAGCGATTACTTCAAAATTCTCGCACGCACGCAAGCAACAAGCGGCGACCTCACCGAATGGATTTTGTGGTTTCTGCAAATGATGCGGGACGCCATCAAGGATAGCGAAGATCTTTTCGCCGCAGAAATCAGCCGCATCCAATTCCGCAACGCCCACGCAAACGACACATTCAGCGCTCGCGAACAACAACTCATCGATGAAGTCATGGCGGGCCGCCTCGCACAACCATTCACCGCAAAAGAAGCAGCCGCACTCTTTAACGCAAGCCACGACACCGCCCTCCGCGAAATCCAGAGTCTCATGGACAAAGGCGTCCTCGAAACAAACAACAAAGGCGGCCGCAGCATGCGATACCGCCTTGTAGATATAAGGCAATAAACGCTATTTCATAAGAAGTTGTTCTTCGGTATAGCCGAAATATGCTTTGGCATCTTCTATAGAAATTTTTTTATCCGCGACCATTTTTCTTGCCGTGCTAAGTTTTTCCGCTTTGGCCTTATCAACTTTTTCTTCGGCAGCAACAGTTTTCTGATGCTCTTCGGCGATTTGCTTGCGGTAATAGTCGGCGGCACTTTCAAATCCGTATTTCTGTCCAACGCTTACGAACGCCATGTCAAGCTCCTTGATGATGTTCTTGCCCAAGTACTCTGCTAAATATATGTTTAATTTCTGCAATAGGCAAGATGACTCGCTGTGATGCATTTTATGCAATAACGGCAGGAATTGAGGCAATACGCGCATCAAGTTGTCCTTGTCAAACGCATAGTTGTGCTTCGCACAACCCCAAAAGCTCGGTCATGCAGCTTTGAATAAATTCAAGCTGCGCGACACTCGCCAATTTTGGTTTTCATCGCCACGATTCCCATGCCGGTTGCAGCGTCCTCGCAGGCGAGGCAGTCGCTGTCGGGGATGTCCGCCATGTTCACGAAGGCGCAGCGGAACGGGAGCGCCGAGCCGTGGAAATAGTCCGGATAGCCCTGGTCCAGCTCCTTGAGCGGATTCCAGTTCGCCTTGCCATTGTAGAAGATGATCGCCATCGTCGGGATGCCCTTGTAGATGCGGTTCCTGTCCTGCACGCGCATCACGGACTGGACGTATTTTGCCGCCTGCTCGAAAATGTTCGGGTCCCGCCCAGACTTGTGCTCCAGCAGGATGCCGACAAGCACGGGGGCGCCCGACGCGACGCTGACGCGGAACGCCATGTCCGCTTCGCCGGAATCCCCGACCGTCGAATAGGAATCGGGAATGCGGACGAGCGTATCGAGGTTTACCAGCGAGAGGAACTTGTTGACGTCGAGATTTACCTTTGCAGAAAGTTCCAGCAGGTGGCAGAGATGTTCAATGTCGGCAAAAAGCCAGCGAAAGAACGAGTCGTGAGGCCGCCTTGCGGCCTTGTTTTCTTGATTCATTGAAAGTCCTTTTCTCCACAGAGAAAAATTGTGAACCGGCATGCCAGTTCAACTAGAAAAGGATAAACGTAAGGGATATAGATAAGGATTTAGCAAAAACAGCTTTCACGATTGGAACGCGAAAGAGAACGCATTTTAATCTATAAAAGCGTAATCAAAAAAGCAAGGGCTGTGGCCCATATTGTTTTATTTTGTCAACAACTGTTTGCAAAAAAAACAGGGTTTTTACAAAAAACGCCCGCTAGGTAAGCGAGCGTATCAGAATTTAATGAAACGGTCTAATTTTACTTCTGCAAGTTCAGACTTGCGTTGGCTGCGCCGTACAAGCTAATACTGTAATCCTTGATGACATACACCGGAATCTTGTTCAAGAGCGGGCGAATGTTTGGATTGTAGTTCTTTTCGAACCAGGTCATGAACAAGTTGTCGCGTTCGAGCCAGCGCAAGTCCTTCTGCACCGTGCCGCCAGCGAGGTAGAAACCGCCGAGCGGGAGGAACAGCGTCGCGGCATCGCTTGCAAAACGGGCGAGCATTTTCACGAACATGCGCATCATTTCGGCGGCAACCGGATCGGTATCGCTTGCGCGGCTGATGTACTTCGGGCGGTCGTGCCAATCGGTTTCTTCAATCTTCTTGAAAGCTTCATTATCAGGCACGCCCTTCGTGTCGCGCCACCATTCATAGAGGTGAGCAAGTCCCATGCCAGAGACGAGAGGTTCGACGCCCGGCACCGTGCCGATGCGCTTTTCCATGTAGTCGCGGAAATCCTGAGAATCCTTGTCGAACGGAGCGAACGTAGAGTGGCCGCCTTCGGAGCAAGCCGGGATGTACTTTTCGCCGTCAAAAGCGAGGAATCCAACGCCCATGCCCGTACCCGGACCAATCACGGCCTTTGTCGCCTTTTGCGGGGCCGGCTGGCTGCCGTCGGTATGCGTGAACTTGAAAATCTGTTTCGGGTCATCGACGTCAAGCGTCGGAATGCCGTAGCTAATCGCCATGAAATCGTTGATGACAAGCGTCGGGATACCAGTTGCGTTCGTAATCGCATCGCCGTCGACGCTCCACGGGAGGTTCGTCATGACGCACTTGTTATTGGCGACAGGGCCCGCAGCACTAATACAAATGTGGGACGGCTTGAGAGACGCGTTGTTTTCGGCCGCAATCTTGAGGGTTTCGCGAATCGGTGCGTCAAGCCCTTCAATGCACTGGCTCGGGCAAACGGTTTCAAGAATGAGCGTAAACTTGCCATCCTTATAGCCCACAAGGCCAAGGTTCGTGTTCGTACCGCCGATATCACCCGCCAACACAAGACGGTCAAATTTTGCATCGGGATTAAGCCATTTAATTTCCATAATTAAAACTCCATGTTTTACGTTGTGGAATATAGTTTTTTCTCAAGGAAATAGGAGATTCCCGATTAAATCGGGAATGACAAGCGCATATTTACATGTATGTAATAAAAACAACTGTTTCAAGCCCCTTAAAAAATATACATTAAGCCCATAGGGACCCGTTAATACGGAGTCCACCTAAAAATCAACCATTCAACAAGTAGAGACAATGCGCGCTATTCTAGCCCTTCTTTATTACGTCGTCGTTTTCACCATTATGCTCATCGCGGGCATTCCTTATACACTTTACTGCGGTCTCCGCGGCCATTGGGAAGATTGCACCAAGATTTGCACTTTCGCATTCCGGAACATCATCTTCAAGCTTTTCGGCATCAAGGTATCCGTCAAGGGCGCTGAAAACATTCCGAAAGAAAGAGGCTATGTCATCGTCGCAAACCACCAGAGTTTTTTGGACATCAACGTCATTTGGCATTCCATTGCGCCGGCGGCATTCATGGCAAAGGCTAGCCTCTGGAAGGCCCCTGTGTTCGGCTGGGTTTTGAACCGCACCGGCACTATTCCCATCCACAAGAATCCGCGCATGAACGCCGGCCTCGGAAAGCACCTCAAAAAGCGCCTCGACAGCCACTACAACATCACCGTGTTCCCCGAAGGCCACCGCAGCGAAGACGGACACATGTTCAAGTTCCAGAACGGAATTTTCCGATTGGCAAAAGAACAGCACTTTGACATATTGCCGGTTACATTTATCAATACCGGAAAGATTCTCCCGAAGGTCAAGTGGGCAGTCTATTCCGGCACCGTGGAAATGGTCATCCATCCGCTGATCCGTTACGAGGACTATGCCGAAAAACCGATGGCAGACCTCCGCGACGAGACTCACGATTTGATTGAATCCGCCATGCCCTACAAGCAAGCAGAACTTGCAGCAGGCACTACGGACAATGTTGCGGCAACAGAAAATAAGGAGGCTTAATTATGGCTAGAGAATTACCGAGCGAAGAACAAATTATTGCTATTCTCCGTGATGAACCCATGGTAGGGAGCCAGCTCCGCAGCGCTCTCGGCCTCCCGAAAAAACAGAAGATGGCGTTCAAGCAACTCCTCGCCGACATGATCGAACGTGGCGTTTTAAAGCGTTCGGCCCACAAGGAATACCAGCTAGGCGATGGCGAACCGCTCGAAGACAAGCGCGAGAAGCGCCGCAAAAAACTTGCCGAGCAGGGAGTCGAAGACAACCGCCGTCCGGGCGCACGCAGTCGTCGTCAGACCGAAAAGGATTCCGGCACACGCGTCAAGCGCGGCATTTTGCACCAGACCGGTGACGAAGAATGGGAAGTGACCGAACTCGATACCGGCAAGGTCTATGAAATGTGCCACCGCAGGCAAGCTCCGGGCAAGGAAGGCGAGACGATTAGCTTTACGCTTTATCCGCACCCAAAGCTCAAGCACAGCTACTTGGCCAAAGTCGATCGCTCCGCCGAACTCATGAACGTGAGCTGGGACGAAGTCAAAACGAAGTTCATGGAAGAAAGCAACCTGCCCAAGGGCTTTAGCCCCGCGATTGAAAAATACGTTGCCTCCATTACGGAACCGACCGAAAAAGATTTCAAGGGTCGCAAGGACTACCGCAAGCTCGACATCCTTTGCATTGACCCCGAAGGCGCCATGGACCACGACGACGCCATCAGCGTGGAACGCACGGCAAACGGCGGCTACAAGCTCGGCGTGCACATCGCCGACGTGAGCTACTACGTGCCCGAAGGAAGCGACCTCGACGAAGAAGCGCTCGAAAGAAGTTATACGCAATACCTGCCGTGGACGGCCGTGCCCATGCTCCCCGAAAAACTTTCGAGCGGCGTTTGCAGTTTGCACGAAGGCGTTGACCGTTGTGCATTCACCTGCATGATGGAGCTCGACAAGAACGCCAACGTGCTGAGTTGGGATTTCCACCGCAGCGTCGTGAAAATCACGAAGGGCATCACGTACCAGCAGGCGGTGCAGATGATGGAAGCAGGCGACGATTCCATCAAGGCACTCGCCGAAGTGACCGCGCTCCTCAAGAAGAACCGCACCAAGGACGGTCTGCTCGAATTCCAGACAACCGAATATGGCTGCAAGTTCGACGAAAAGGGCGAGCCTATCAAGATTGTTCCGCGCGAACATGACGAATCCAATTCGTGGGTCGAAGAGTGCATGCTCATCGCGAACAACTGCTGCGCCAAGGAACTCAAGCAGCGCAAGCTGCAAGGCATTTACCGTATCCATGAACCGCCTGACACCAAGGACATCATGGAACTGTACTACATGTACCCGGATCTGTTCAAGGACGCTCCGGTGATGTTGCGTGACCTCGGCAAGCCTCGCAGTGGCGACACGAACTTGAACCCGGTCGCATTCAAGCTGTACGAACACTTGGTGAAGCGCGCCGCAGGCGACGAGACGCTCACGAACCGCATTTTGCGCAGCATGCAGAAGGCCCATTACGATAGCAACAGTTTCGGGCACTTCGCCTTGAACTGGCAGGATTACAGCCACTTCACTTCGCCGATTCGCCGTTACGCGGACCTCTGGTGCCATCGTGAACTAGCACGTAAGGGCAAGGAAATCACCGCCGAACGTGCAAACAGCGTCATTGAAGTTTGCGATTTGATTTCGGCAAACGAAATCAAGAACATGAAGGTGGAACGCATCGCCATCAAGGTGTGCAGTTGCTGGATTTTGAAGAGCCGCATTGGCGATAGCTTCGAAGCGAACGTCACGGGTATCGAAGAATGGGGCATTTACGTTTCCATCGACGACCCGATTGCCGAAGGCCTCGTGCGTTACCGCGACATCGCCGGCGACGACTTCTACGTGTTCAATCCCGACCAGGGTCTTGCATTCGGCAAAAAGAGTGGACGCACGTTCCGCCGTGGCGACAAGGTGATGGTGCAACTCATCCGCGTCGATCCGTTACGCGGTCAGGCTGACTTCAGCATCACGGAAAAGCTGAGTGCCGAGCCGAAAAAGCGCCGCACCCGCGAAGATACCGAACGCGACATCCGCAATTTCAACGAACGCGCCGACCGCGCCGCCGCCGCCGAAGCACTCGGATACGTGAGCCAGCCGGACGAAGACGAGGAATTCGACGAACCGGAATACATGTCCGCCGGTCGCCGCAAGCGCATCGACTTTGACGGTCCCATTTTCGAACGCACCGGACGCGACGCCCGCGGACGCAAGAGCCCGCGTAAAGCCCGCGACAGCGAAGGATTCCACGTCGCTAGCAAGCCGCGCGAAGCAAAACGCGGACGCAAATCCAGCGAAAAAGGTCACGGACGTAGCAATCGCGGAGGCCGCAGAGGAAGGTAGCCGATGGACGCAAGCAATAAAGTCGCCCTCTACGCCAGTTACCAAACCGGGGAAGACCTCCCCGGCTACGTCCGCTTTGCGCTCAAGCATCTCGCCGAAACCGACTTCAAAGTCGTTCTTTTGACGAACCGCCGAACGCTTTCAAGCGACACCTACGATTTTTTGAAGGAAAACCACATTGAACTTTTCCTCACCGAAAATCGCGGATTTGACTTTGGCATGTGGCGGCGTTATTTGCAAATGCAAGCGAACCGCACGGACACAGCAGGCAATTACATTCCGGGCATCATCACACGGGATATCGAACGCTTGCTGCTCATTAACGATTCCATCGTCTATTATCAGAACAAATTCAAAGAGTTCTTCGAGCGCGCCGAAAAAAGCAACGCCGATGTTGTCTCGCTCACGAGCAACGATGAATTCGCACCGCACCTGCAATCGTTCTTCCTGTACATGAAACCCGCCGCCCTCGGCGTGTTTTTCTTGCACATTTTCGAGACTCCCGAACAGACGGAATTCTACAACGTCACCCGCAAACTCGAAGTCGGCTTAAGCGAAAAATTCACCGAAGCCGAAGTCATCATGGAAGCGCTTTACCACACGGAACGCCCCGTGTTTTTCGCCTACGATGAGCTCATAGCGCAAGGGGCGGGATTCATCAAGCGCAAACTTCTGGAACGCCGCTTTGATTACGAAGAAAAGAAACACTTTGTACGCCATAACGCTTACGACGCGCTCAATATGGATTACGAATCCCTAATACTGAAAGCCGGACTCGATGCAGACTTCGACAAGAGTTGGCTCCCAAAATGCAATGAAACACGCGCCGAACGCATCAAGGACTTTATCTGGGAAAAGGGATTCCAACTTGTTGGATTCCCTGCAAAACGACTACTAGATAAGATAAAGAAATAGCGACGATTGCACGGAGATTTCCGCCTTAGTTCGACAGGCTCACCACAAGTCGCGGGAATGACACGAATGGCGTAAGTCATTCACAAACGCAAAACAGGTATATGAAATGAGATTTTTTGGTTTAACAGCGATTGGTTTTGCTGCGGCGTTGTTCGCTGTGGGTTGCGGTTCCGACGGGAATCCATCAAGCGGAAACGGCAACACCTCCAGCGGTGGGCAAAATACACCCATTTCACTTTTTGACACATTGACAGTTCCGACTACCGCCAACTTGCCAACATGCGACGCATCCCGCGAAGGCCGCGCCTTCTTTGTGCAGAACGAAAACATGGCGCGTTTTTGCGTAAAAGGCGAATGGCGCAGCGCTGCAGACTCCACCAATTTTAGCATTACCTGCAGCGACGGATTTTTGCACGCCGTCGATAAAATTGCAAATCAGCCCGATTTCGATGCAGATACAGTTCGATTCAGCGGGTTACTGCGAGATTCCATTCAGGGAATCGTACAGAACGGGCCTTTTATTTTCGGGACTTCCGTTGTACAAAACGAAGCCAGCGAGATGAACTTCTACAGAGCCGACGGAATCGGACACACAGCAAGCACCTGCGTGCAAAGCAACGACGGTCGCTACACGCTAGAAAGTGTCAGCACCAATTCAAACTACGTGAAAATTTCTGCTACGGGATTTTACAGAAACATGGTGACCGGTGGCACGTCTGCAAGTCCCGTGACGCTTTCGGCTTTGGCTAAAGTTGCAAACACTTCCGAAGATGCTGGAGCAACAGCACCGATTCGCGTTCGCAATTCCGTGAACGTGAACATTCTTACGCAATTGGAAATTCCGCGCATCGAGCAGCTCGCGATGAACCACATTGATTTTGCAGAAGCCAAAGCTCAGGCGGAACGCGAAATTTTTGCAGCCTTCGGCATCGACACGGTACAACTTTATTCGCAACCATACTTCACCGACGGTCGCATGGACAAACCTGTCGCCGAAGATTTGGACATGTTTGGCAACAGCGAATACAGCGCAGCACTATTTGCGATTTCAGTAATGTTGCAAGGCTACCGCGACGAAAACGAAATGATGAATCTCGTGAACACGTTTGCCGAAGACATCAAGGGCGATGGCATTTGGAACGACCCAAACTGGAAAATCAAAATTGCGGACTGGGTCGTCGGTCTCGACACGCTCTGGAAATACAACGACATTCGCAACAACGTATCTTCTTGGGGAATCGCCGCGATTCCGAATTTTGAAAAATACATGCGTGCATTCATTCCCGTGGCATACGGATTCGAAGCATGCACCGATATAAACGCAGGGCAAGTTACATTTGTGAACCAAGGGCAAAGCGCTCTTTTCGCTAACGACTACGAACACGCCGACCATTCGACTATCCGCTTTATCTGTGATGCTAATTCCAAAGAGTGGCGCATCGCTCAACCCATCGAAAAAGACACTGCGGGATTCGGGCCCGGCGAATACGACAAGGAAATCCGCGAAGGTCGCGTAAACCACGATGCCTACTACATTTTTGAAACTGCGACAAACGCATGGCGCACTGCCACCCCGCAAGAAGCCGATGGGTTCACCGACCTCGTCGAAGTCTATGCAAACTTAAAACCCGACGAAAAAGCAGTATTCATCATCCGCCACAGCGAACGCACCGACGACACTGGCCCCAAAGGCACGTTAACCGCAAACGGCTATATCTACGCCAACAATCTCGGGAAACGGCTTGGAGCCATCGCCAAGGAAGACTTTTACTACGGCTATTCCGGTTACGTCCGCACACAAGAAACATGCGAAGCAATCGCACAAGGCAAAGGGCAACAAGATTACACCCTCAACACTGTATATAGCCTAGATGGCGGCTGGTTCGTCAAGGATGGAGATAAAGTCAGTGAATACGTGAATTCCGAAGGCGGTGGCTGGGAACTGTATTCCAAATACGCATTTACCGGAGAATACGAAGACGCGTTCTACAACTTGAAAGAACGCAGCGAACAACTGATTAACGACGAGATTATTGCCAACCTCCCAACCATGAATCGCGTAAACTTCATGTGCACACACGATTTTTTGGTCGTCCCGCTACTCGCCTACGCAACCAACGGGCACGCAAACGTACGTTTTTACAAGACAGGTCGCTGGGTCAATTACCTTGCGGGCGTCGCCATGATTATCGCCTCGGATGGATCCATACGCTACATTCCCGTCAAAGGGCTCGAATTAGGAACGATACAATAAGCGCAAAACGCCACGACATCTAGAACGGCGTGAAAACCACGCCGAGTTTAATTCCTGCGGCAATTATATCAGAAACTCCCACCAGAAAATCATCATCGTAAACTCTTTTGGGTTGAATTTCCCAAAGCAAATCCAATGCGACATAATGGTTGATAAACACATGAGCGCCCAAGAGAATCGCCACATCTACCGAAGCACGTAAACCTTTATCAATCAAATCAACCGACTCATACTTATCCACGATAGGGATTGAAATTTGAGTCCCAAGTTCAAACATAATAGGACTCGTCCTCGATTTCATGGCAATCACCAAAGGAAATGCGATGCGTCCTTGCAGAATGCGTCCCCTCTCCTTTCTCAAATTTCCAGGATTCTCCGGATCATCAAAAAAGAGATCCTTTTTGCAGAACAAGTAAGCCGATTCAAATAACACACCCGTCCTCAGCGCAAAATTGTATTCATTTAGAGGAATCCATGCCGACACTCCCAATTGAATCGGCGCCCCCTGAAAAAACGTAGTCGAGTCACCGGCATTATTGGCATAGTAAGAATAATCATAATCAGCACTACCGAGAATAGCCTTATACCCCACCGAAAGCATCACTCCCCAAGTGAACCGAAAATTAACCGGCTCTTTTTTCATTTCTTCGGCAAGAGCTACACTATCTTTATAATCTTTCGTATTTTCCCTTTCAATACGAATAATACGATACCCTTCAGGAGCCCGTTCGTCTTCTTGAGCAAAAGCAAGCGCCACATTCAAAAGGAGAAAAATCAAAAAAAATCGTTTCATTTTTTCTCCTAGAAACATAAATTACGTTCAAGATAATAATTCAATTCTTCTTCGGTATAATAAGCATCGCAAGTTTCTTTTATATCATCAATAAGTTTTTCTGAATGAATCGCTGAATTTACCGTAAAACCAATAGCAGATCCAATAACAACTCCAACACCTGTCGTACCCCAAATCAGCAGACTAGCACTCCCTCCATTTGATAAAAAGAGAAACAATGGCGCCATAGCCAAAGCTCCAACAGCGCCTACGGCTCCAAGAAACGCGCCTCCCACAACCGCACCATTCAACATGTGATTTCTGGAGAAATAAGAATTATTCTTGACAACGGCATTTTTACATAAAGTAACATTATCTTTCGGCACAATAAAATAGAGTCCATCACCCGTTTCATTACTTAGCGCATCTTTACTCTTTGGAAATACAAAATAATCGTTCTGCGGATCATAACAAAATCTATTCGCTCTGAACAACATCAAAGTGTCGGACACTTTAGACTCGTAAGCGATATTTCTCGATTTCATCTTGATTTGCACGTCTTCGTACTTGACAACTTCGCCTTTGCTCTGTTCAGGATAATCCAATGGATGATAAATGTGGGTTGGATTCGTGCAACCCGTAAACAAAAGAAAAACCGAAACAATGAGTAACAAGATTTTTTTCATAACGTCTACTATAATATACACAACTATCAATAAAAACGAATCGGGACGCGATACAAGTGTTGTAGAAAAATAAAATTCTTGCGGTAAAAACTGCCCCCGTCCCCATACGCGGATCATGACCACATAAGCACTAAAGTGCTAAGTGGTCAAAGAGCACTATGGCCGGGGTGACTGTTTGAAAGGGCGTCATTCTGAATGGAGCGGAGCGTAATGAAGAATCCAGTCATGTCTCGTCACAAGAGTGGTATTGTTACTGGATCCTTCGCATCCGCTCAGGATGACGGTGCAAAAAAACTGGCCCCGGAAATAAATCCGGGGTGACAGTGCAAATTACTTGACGATTTCGGCGTCCTTGACGTTCTTGCCCTTGAGCTTGGAAGAAGTCTTGCCGTTGTTGATTGGCGGGAACTTGCTGTAGATGTACTTGTACTGAGCAATGCTCCAGATGTT
>JAEEGH010002582.1_pt1 | contig 48726 bp, 33 predicted proteins | sample 9134181 | NCBI WGS metagenome assembly JAEEGH01 (sample SAMN16246544, study PRJNA631951) | gut metagenome | biome: gut microbiome; feature: rumen; material: DP-attached | host: Bos | place: Iran: Karaj | collected 2018-10
TGAGCTGCTGCTCTGTTACTTCGCCCGGAGCGCCGCAGAGGAGATCCTGAGCATTGCCGTTCATAGGGAATGCGATGACTTCTCTGATGTTCTCCTCGCCACGAAGGATCATGATCATACGGTCAACTCCCGGAGCCATACCGGCGTGAGGCGGAGCGCCGAACTGGAATGCGCTGTAGAGCGCGCCGAACTTTGTCTTGAGCTCTTCTTCGGAGTATCCTGCGATCTCGAATGCCTTCTTCATGATATCGAGGTCGTGGTTTCTTACAGCGCCGGACGAGAGCTCGATACCGTTGCAGACGATGTCGTACTGGTAAGCGAGGATCTCTTCAGGCTTCTTTGTATTAAGCGCTTCGAGGCCGCCCTGAGGCATGGAGAAAGGATTGTGAGTGAAGATGTACTTCTTTGTCTCTGTATCCCATTCATACATCGGGAAGTCGTTTACGAAGCAGAATCTGAAAGCGTTCTCTTCGATGAGGCCGAGTCTTGAGCCCAGTTCATTTCTGATCTTGCCTGCGCACTCGTTGGCGCGTGCTTCGTTATCAGCGATGAAGAAGATCGTATCGCCTGCTTCAAGGCCTGCGAGGTCCTTAAGCTCTGTCTTCATGTCATCAGGAATGAACTTGTCGATAGGTCCCTTGTAGCTCATATCTTCAAGGACTTCGAGGTAGCCTAAGCCGCCCATTCCGAGGTCATCCTGAGCGAACTTGAGCATCTTCTCGTGCTGGCCCTTTGAAAGCTTCGCGTGAACATTGATCGCACGTACTGTCTTTCCGTGGAAAGCCTTGAATGTGCATCTTGAGAAGAACTCCGTAACGTCCTTGATGCGGAGCGGGTTTCTGAGGTCCGGCTTATCAGAGCCGAACTCTTCCATAGCCTGCTTGTAGGAGATTACCGGATAAGGTGCGGGTGTTACCTTTGCGCCTGCGGGAGCGAACTTCTCGAATGTTGCGGTGAGCACTTCCTCACCTGCTCTGAAGACGTCTTCCTGTGTAGCGAAAGCCATCTCGAAGTCGAGCTGGTAGAACTCTCCCGGGCTTCTGTCGGCTCTTGCGTCCTCATCTCTGAAGCAGGGAGCGATCTGGAAATACTTATCAAAACCTGACACCATCAGGAGCTGCTTGAACTGCTGGGGTGCCTGCGGCAACGCATAGAACTTGCCCTTCCACTTTCTGGAAGGAACGATATAGTCTCTTGCGCCCTCAGGTGAAGAGCTTGTGAGGATAGGAGTCTGGATGTCCAAAAATCCCATTTCAGTCATCTTCTGTCTCAGGAAAGCGATGACGTTTGATCTGAAGATGATGTTGTCCTTGACCTTCTGGTTTCTGAGGTCAAGATATCTGTACTTAAGTCTTACGTCCTCTCTGATCTCCTTGGATGTCATGATCTCGAAAGGGAGCTGGCTGTATACCTTACCAAGAACGTCAACCTTGTGAGCCTCAAGCTCGATCGTGCCTGTAGCGATCTTGGGGTTATATGTCTCTTCGTCTCTGTGCTCGATCTTACCTTCGATGGAGATGCACTCTTCCTTAACAAGTCCGTCAAGAAGCGATGTGTCACGCATAACGACCTGCAGTGTGCCGTACATGTCTCTCAAGTCAATGAAAGAAACGCCGCCGTGGTCTCTGATGTTCTCGATCCATCCGCATACTCTGAGCTCGGTTCCAACGTCCTTCTCAGACAAAGAGCTGATGATCCTGTCTCTGTACTGGTTAGCCATATTCCTTTTCCTTTCTTCGGGGAAACAAAAAACGCCCCGAACTTAAATCTCCTTTAAGTTCAGGACGAACAATACATGTCCGCGGTGCCACCTGATTTACTTCGCCAAACGCGAAATCGCTTTATACCGGTATGCTGTTAGAGTTGTTATTCGTCATTGGCCTCTTTCCGCTCTGCCTTTCAGCCCGGGGGCAAAGCTCTCTGAAGGCGATATACCATGACTACTGGGTCTCCGTCATCGCAATTAACGAGGCAATAGTACATCATTGCCAAGGTCATTGTCAACTTAATGCTATATAAAGTTTTCTTAAGGTTAGATGCACTCCCGGTGAATTTGTGAAGTGACGGAAAGTGACACGTTTTGGCCTCGTTTTGTGTCACTTTTTGGCAATAACTCGAAAAGTGACGTAAAGTGACACGTTTCCGGCTCAATTCGTGTCACTTTTGGGCAATCACATCTTAGCCGGGGCTTTAGAATCTCTTCCTTCCGCCCCTTGAGCCCGAACCGGGTCTTCCTGTCTTAGAACCGCCGCGGCCGCTCTTGGGCTTCCCCGCAAAGCCTCTGGCAGCGCCGCCCTTGAAGCTTTTCGCGTCCTTCTTAATAGTGCGTGAACCGCCCTTGCCGCCCTTTTTAACTGCTTTGGGACCAAGTTTGCCCTGCTTGGCAGGTCTTGGGTCACGCTCTTCTTCGAAGCCGTATTCAAAGGAGAAATCTATCTTATTCTCTTCAGTGTCGACCTTCTCGACTACGACCGTAACAGGCATGCCGATAGATAATACCTTGCCGCCGTGCGCACCTATAGCCCTGTAAGTCCTCTCATCGAAGAAGTAGTGATCGCGGAGCGACCTGAACGGAACAAAGCCTTCAATAGTGCTCTCGAGCCTTACGAAGCATCCCGCGTCAATGATCGACGAGATAACGCCGTCGTAGTGCTCGCCGATCTTATCTGCCATGTATTCGCAGATCTTGATGTTGTCCGAAGCACGCTCTGCATCTACCGCATTGCGCTCCATATCAGATGAATGCTCTGCCGCATTATCGACTAGTCCGGCAAAGTGGCTTCTGGAGTTCTCGCCGTGCAGATAGCTCTTGATTATGCGGTGTATGTACAGGTCAGGATAACGTCTGATCGGCGAAGTGAAGTGGCAGTAGAATTTGGATGCCAGGCCGAAATGTCCGAGGCAGTCAGAGCAATATCTGGCCTTTGCCATAGACCTCAAAAGAAGCTCGTCCAATACAGGCAGCGCCGTCTTGTCGCCTATCGTATCCATAAATCTTACGACATCCAAAGGCTTTATCCTTCCGAAGAGCCTTCCTGAAGCGCCGAAATACCTTGCGATATTTGAGAACCTTGCGATCTTTATAGGGTCCGGATCCTCGTGGACACGGTATACAAAAGGATACTTAAGGTCAAAGAACTTCCTTGCCACGAACTCGTTCGCGCAGATCATGAAGGACTCGATGATGCCGTTCGTGAAGTTGATCGGGTAAGGCATGACGTCAGCTACAGTGCCGTCGTCATTTAAGATGACCTTGGTCTCGGGCATCTCAAAACCGATCGCGCCTCTTCTCTCCCTCATGGACTTCAAGATCTCAGCCAGTTCCTTCATCGTGATGAGCATCGGAATGATCTTTCCGTACTCAGCATCGTCCTCAGGCTTGGGCTCGGTAAGTATCCTGTAGCACTCCTTATAGCTCATCCTTCTGTCAGACCTGATGACACTCTCATAAAGGTCTCCGCCATAGATGCCGCCCTCGCGGTCCACGAGCATCTCGGCTGTCATGGAAAGCCTGTCTACATTAGGATTTAAGCTGCAAAGGCCGTTCGAGAGCTTAGGCGGAAGCATCGGGATGACCCTGTCTACCAGATAGACAGAAGTGCCGCGCTTGAAGGCCTCCATATCCAGAGCCGTGCCTTCACGGACATAATTCGAGACATCCGCGATGTGGACATAGAGCTTGAAATTGCCGTTATTAAGCTTCTCGATCGAGATGGCGTCGTCCAGATCCTTGGCATCCTCGCCGTCGATCGTGATCGTCAGGAGGTCTCTAAGATCGTGCCTGCCGTTTGCGATCTCTTTCTCGACAACTTCCGGATCGGGATTTACCGGCAGGGGCTCGACTTCCTTAAGGACCTTGTCAGGGAAAGTCTGTGACAGACCGTACTGCCTTAAGACCGTGAGCATCCTGACATCGTTGTTGCCGTAGTCGCCCAGGACTTCAACGATCGTTCCCCTGCAGTCACCCCTCTCACAATTCGGATTAAGGACTTCGCATACCACTACCATATCGAAAGGCGCGCCGTTCAAGTGATTCTTGTCGATCTCGATCGCGCCGTAATCCGTGCTCCTGAATGAAGGATCCGGTATTACCACGCCGCCCGTCGGAGCTTTTCTCAAGATACCGATGACCTGGTTCTTGACCTGCAAAGGACCTCTCGGCGCCTGGTCAGCCAAAGTCTGGGGCAAAGCTGACTCTGCCTCTTTGGCCTTGATTATCCTGTTTCTTCTTCTCTGGGCTGCGCTCATGTTCTCCGCAAAACCCGATCTCTTTTTACTATCCATTTCTTATTCCTCATTTCACTTTTTCTATATCTTACTACTCCGAACTCGAAAAGCATAAAAAACCGCCTCAGACTGAGGCGGCTCATAAAATCAGAAATCAAATGCAGAATTTATGTCGTTTCCGTAATTGTCGTTGTTTCTGCGGTTGCCGGCTGATTTGCACCCCAAGCCTTCGCAATGGAAAGATAAAGTACAACGGAAATGATTGCGAAGATTATGCAGCAGACAACTGTCCACTTCTTAAGCTGCTCTTCCAATGTTCTGCCCTTTGCCTTGCTGTAGAACGAATCAGAAGATCCGCCTGCAACTACGCCCATACCCTTGTCATTTCCTTCCTGAACGAGGAAGAGAACGATAATGGCAATAGCAAAGACTATATCTAAAATGCTAAGAACGATATTAAGAGTTGTCATCGTTTTTGCCTCCTAAACTAATTAAGCCTAAGAATAATAACACATGGGTTTTACTTATGCAAACCACTTTTTCGCCATTTTTTTAGAACAAGCGGCAAGGAGCCTGATTGTTACTTGTTGCCCTTTATGAGCTTGCTTATCTCGCTCAAAGCGAAGGGCAGGAACGCCAGCGGCAGGATGATGAGCCATGCCATGGGGTTCAGGGCAACGTTGTTGAAGATGCTGTTGACGCCCGGGATGTAGATTACCGCTACGAGCATTACGAGCGAGAGTGCTACTGCGATGTTCATCATCTTATTGGAGAACAAGCCGAGCTTGAAGACCGAGATCTTCTCTGATCTTGCTGCGAATGCCCTGAAGAGCTCTGCGCAGATCAATGTAGCGAAAGCTACCGTGCGAGCGATATCGATCGGGTGTACGCCCTTTGCGGCTGCGTCAGCGAGAACGCCTGAGTAGAAGAGCGTGCCGCCGTTATTCATTGTGATGAGCGCAATGATGAATGCTGCAGCAACAGATATGAACAAGCCGATGGACTGCAGAGCGATGTGACCCATCATGCTCTTGTTGATGATAGGCTCGTGCTTTGATCTCGGCGGTACCTTCATGATGCCGGGCTCGCCCTTTTCGCGGCCTAATGCAAGAGCCGGGAACGAGTCAGTGATAAGGTTGAGCCACAGGAGCTGGATAGCCGTCAGAGGCGCAGCGATACCGGGTACAAGTGACTTCGGGACGAGCGACAAGAGGAAGATTACGAGGATCTCGCCGACGTTGCAGGACAGAAGGAATCCTACGAACTTTCTGATGTTCGAGTAGATCGTTCTTCCCTGCTCGACTGCCTTTACGATCGTCGCGAAATTATCGTCCATGAGGATCATGTCCGCAGAGTTCTTGGATACGTCAGTACCCGTGATACCCATTGCGACACCAATATCAGCGGACTTCAGAGCCATGGCGTCGTTAACGCCGTCGCCCGTCATTGAAGCGATGTGGTCGTTGTGCTTGAGAGCACTTACGATGCGGACCTTATGCTCGGGAGATACGCGGGCATAAACGCTCGTTGTCTCGACGACCTTCTGGAGCTCTTCATCGGACATCTTGTCCAATTCTTCGCCCGAATAAGCGCCCATGTGGTTCTCGTCACGCATCTCGAGATTGTCTGAGATAGCTACAGCGGAATCCTTGAAGTCGCCTGTGATCATAACGGCGCGGATGCCTGCTTCCTTACATACTGCGATAGCATCCTTGGCTTCCTTACGTGCAGGGTCGATCATGCCGATAAGGCCTAGGAATGTCATGTTCTCTTCATCGGCAAATGTTGCCTTGGATCCGTCTCCGTGCTCCTTTGTAGCGAAAGCGAGAACACGGATAGCCTGGATAGCATAGTTGTGGTTGATCTCACGGATCTCCTTGCGCTTCTCCTCAGTCATCTTCTGAACGCCTGCAGATGTAAGGATCGAAGAGCAGCGTGAGATTACGATATCGGGAGCGCCCTTTGTGAAGCTGATCCACTTGCCCTCATCGATGCCGGAGTGATATGTGGTCATCATCTTACGGTCAGAATCGAAAGGCAGCTCAGTCTCTCTGGGATATGTATGCATCGTCTCCTCGCGGAGCATCCTTGCCTTCATGCCGAGTGTGGTAAGAGCGCCTTCAGTAGGGTCACCGATGCAGGAATAATCCTTCTCGCCTTCCTTTACGATGGACGCGTCATTACAAAGAACTGATGAGAGAATGAGTGTATTAAGAACGCCTTCGATCTTAACGGGCTTGCCGCCTTCGTCTACGATGTTGCCTACGGGAGCGTATCCGCCTCCCTCGACGTTGTACTTCTTCTCACCGTCATAAAGGACCTTAACGGTCATCTGGTTCTGTGTAAGAGTACCTGTCTTATCTGAGCAGATAACGTCAACGCAGCCCAATGTCTCTACGGCGAGGAGCCTCTTAACGATGGCATTGCTCTCAGCCATCTTGGTCATACCGATCGAGAGAACGATGGTAACGACTGCAGCAAGACCTTCAGGGATGGCAGCGACTGCGAGCGATACTGCAGTCATGAGAGCGTCTTCCCAAGGCTGCTTCTGTACGAAGATATCTACGAGTAAAACAATGACGCAGACTACGATGCATACGACAGCAAGGATCTTTCCGAGCTTGTTGAGGTTCTTCTGCAAGGGTGTCTGCTCATCTTCGATGTTTGTAAGTTTTGTTGCGATCTTACCGAGCTCGGTGTCTCTTGCAGTTGCAACTACAACACCTCTTGCTCTTCCGTAAGTTACCGCGGTGCCCATGTAGAGCATGTTCTTGCGGTCGCCCAGAGAACAGTCTTCAGGAAGCACTGCCGCAGCATCCTTCTCTACTGCGACTGACTCGCCTGTGAGAGAGGCTTCCTCGGCTTTAAGAGAGCTTGATTCGATAAGTCTCATGTCTGCTGAGATCGAGTCGCCTGCGTCGATCGCGATGACATCGCCGACAACGACATTCTCTGAATCTACCAGAACGATCTTGCCGTCACGGATGACCTTGGTCTTGGGTGAGCTCATCTTCTTAAGAGCTGCGAGAGCCTGGTCAGCCTTACCTTCCTGGTAAACGCCCAAAGCCGCGTTGAGGATTACGATCGCAAGGATGACGATAACGTCGATCCACTCTTCAAATCCGCCGCCGCTCTTTGCAGCCATGTATGCCGAGAGACCTGCAGCCGCAATGAGGATGATTACCATCGCGTCAGCAAACTGCGCGAGGAATCTTTTCCAGAGCGGCACCTTCTTCTCTTCACCTAAAGAGTTAGGGCCGTTCTTGGCATATCTTAAAGATGCTTCATCGGAAGTCAGACCTTTGACCAGATCTGTGTCTATTTCTTTTGCTATCTGTTCAACTGTGGTTGAAAATGGCTTTGTCATTTTTACTATCCTCCTGGATATTCCAAGAAATAATTATACTACATGTTTATTTTTTTTGAGGTTTAGAAGACTACAGACAGTTGCATAAATCGCAGGCCTTTGGGCAGGCGGTTTAGTGCTTTTCGAACAATTTTGGCTCAATCCTCATCGTGAGGCTCGTCACCGGGCTGGACACCCCAGATGTACTGCTCGAGTTCGGATGCGCCGGCATCTTCCATAATGGCCTTGCTGAACTGGGTCTCGTAGAGTTCTCTGTAGACGCCTTCCTTGGAGAGGAGCTCCTTGTGCGTGCCGCGCTCGGCGATGGCTCCGTCCTTAACTACCAGGATCTCATCTGCCGCAAGGATGGTCGAAAGCCTGTGCGCGATAAGAATACTTGTCTTACTCTTAATGATCGGATCGATAGCATCCTGGATCTTCTTCTCAGAGATCGAATCGAGCGCCGATGTGGCCTCGTCGAAAATGAAAATCGTAGGATCTTTAAGTATTATCCTCGCGATGGAGATTCTCTGCTTCTCACCGCCTGAGAGCTTGAGGCCGCGGTTGCCTACTTCAGTATCGATGCCCTTCTCCTGCTTCTCGACAAAGTCCCAGATATTCGCTTTCTTGAGAGCGTCGATCATGTCCTCTTCGGTGGCATCGGGCTTTGCGTAAAGGAGGTTATCCCTGATAGTCCCGTTGAAAAGATAAGTCTCCTGCGAGACCACGCCGACGTGGCTTCTCAAGAACTCAAGATCGAGCTGTCTTACATCAATGCCGTCGAAGGTTACGCTTCCCGAATCAACGTCATAAAGACGCGGAATGAGATTTACGATCGTGCTCTTGCCCGAACCCGAAGGACCGACGATAGCGATGCTCTTGCCTGCGTTCAGCGTGAAGCTGATGTCCTTCAAGATCTTCTTTGACTCTTCATATGAGAATTCGACGTGCTCGAAAACAACATCGCCAACAGCCTTCTCAGGCTTTACAGCATCGTCCGCATTCTTGATGTCTACAGGAATATCGAAGTAATCGAAGATACGCTTGAACAGAGCCATCGATCTTATCCATTCGACCTGGATATTCAAAAGGCTGTTGACCGGCATATACATCCTGCCAAGGAGCGCTACGAGCACCGTGATGTCACCTATGGTGATGCTCGAATCATACTTCATCATGAGAATGCCGCCTGCAAGATAGATAAGCATCGGGCCTACAGTCGTGAAAGTCGTGAGGATCACCCTGAACCAGCGTCCTGCCATGCTCTCCTTGATGTTAAGACCAATCATCTTGCGGTTGGCATTCTCGTATCTGATGTACTCGTACTTTTCCTTGCCGAAGAGCTTTACGAGGAGCTGTCCGCTGACGGATAAAGTCTCATTTAAGATTCCGTTTACTTCGTCATTTACAGCCTGTGATTCGTTGGTAAGGGACCATCTCTTCTTGCCTGCTTTTCGCGTAGGCAGGGTAAAGAGAGGCACGATAACGATACCGACCAGGGCAAGTATCCAGTTCTTCTGGAACATCGCGATCATGGCGATAACGAGCGTTATAGAGTTGCTGAGGATGCTGCTGAACGTATTCGTGATGACAGACTTAACTCCGTCGATGTCGCTGGTCATTCTGGTAATGATGTCGCCCTGGTTGTTCGTCGTGAAAAACTTCTGGCTCATCTTCTGCAGATGCGAATACATCTGGTTGCGCATGTCAAATGTAATGTGCTGTGCGATCCATGTATTGATATACGTCTCGGCAACACCTATAAGGCTCGCGACGAGCGTTACGGCAAGTGAAAGAACGATGTAATAGATAAGTGCCCTTAAGTCTTTTTTGAGGAGGCCTTCGTCAACGATCTTGCCGGTTAAGACTGTCGGTAAGAGCGTCAGAAAAGACGATGCGATTATGCACAGGAAAACAAGCACAAGCTGCTTGGTGTAGGGCTTGAGATATGAGAAAACTCTTTTGAGCAGTTCAGGGGTTACCTTAGGCTGGTTGGCCTTCTCTTCTTCAGTAAGAAACTGGCCTCCCATGGGGCCGCCGAATCCTCTTCCTCCGGGTGGCATATGGACCTCGCAAAAATCAGTTTTATACGCTACTTTTACCACAGAAGGCTGATATAAAAAAGCACAACTTTTCGCGTACGAAATATATAAAAAGCAAACGCGGCTCCCAATGGGAACCGCGCTGCCGAAACAAAAAACTATTTAATGCTTTGTTAGGATGGTTACCGTCACAATCCCAATGTCTATTCGGCACCTATCTCCTAAAATCCACAACTTGATTATAATCGATTGTTTGCAAATCCGGCTGTGGCAAAATTTCCTTGTTTTTGTGGAATTCTTGAGGGAAAAATATGCAAATACTACAATTTGATTTACAAAGTATTTTAACCCTGAAGCTTCATGTAACCGGGCTTGATCCAGCCTAATTTACGCATGATCTCACTGAAAAGGAGTGAGAGAACTGCAGGTGTAAACAGGCAGATGCAGAACATTCCGAGCCATGCCCAGCCGTCTAATGTGCCGGAATTAGCCATATCGGTGATGCATCCGATAGGTCCTGTAAGACCGCAAGTTCCCATACCTGCATAAATGCCGCTGCACTCGAGCTTGAAGATCAGGGTAGCCATAGGGCCTGTGATCGCGGAAGCAAGCGTGGCAGGGATCCAGATCTGAGGGTGGGTTACGATGTTAGGCATCTGGAGCATTGATGTGCCGAGACCCTGTGAAACAAGACCGCCCCACTTATTCTCTCTGTAAGAAGCGACAGCGAAGCCGACCATCTGTGCGCAGCATCCTGCAAGAGCAGCGCCGCCTGCGATACCAGCGATCTGGATCGTAGCGCAGATAGCTGCAGAAGAGATAGGAAGTGTAAGGATGATGCCGACTACTACAGATACGATGATACCCATAAGGAACGGATGGAGCTTGGTAGCTTCATTAATGAATGTTCCGAGCCAGTTCATCGCGATGGCGATCGGGGGGCATAAAAGATATCCGGTAAGAAGACCGAAGCCTATAGTAACGATAGGTGTTACAAGGATATCTACCTTAGTCTCCTTGGAAACCATCTTACCTAATTCAACCGCAACGATGACTGCGAAGAATACGCCCAACGGGCCTGCAGCATAAGGCTTGCCCGGATAAGCGTTGGCGAACTGACCTACTACTGCAGCGCATGCCATAACAAGCATAGGTGCCTTAAGAGCGGCAGCGATTCCGACACCTATAGCAGCACCTGTTACTGCAGATGCGAGCGAACCTGCCTTTGAGATAAAGTGGGCAATTCTAACGATTGCCGGGACATCTATCTTGTCGAGATATAAACCGATTGTTGAAAGGATCGTTCCGATAAGGAGCGATGCAAACAAGCCCTGGGCCATACCGCCCATAGCGTCTACGAAATATGTTTTAGCGGATACCTTGATATCCTTAGAAGCCAGGAACTCCTTGAAGGTTCTCTTCTTCTTTGCTTTTGCTTTGGATTTACCCATATTCAAACCCCTCCTGTTTGTAAATCGCCGTGATATTATCACAGCGTATTTTTGTTATCAATGTAAGACGCTACGTCAAAATCATAGATTTTAAGGAGCATTTCGGACGTTGTTCCGTTACTTATGTCACCATCGTAAACAATACGTCCCTCCTTCATCATGACAGCCCTCGTGCAGCACCTTCTCGCCTGCTCGAGATCATGGAAAACACAGACCAGTGAATTCGGGATATCAGAGGTCGTCTCTTCGGCCCATTTATTCAGCTTGTCACAGAGCTCTGCCCTGTACTTGATATCGAGATTATTACCCGGTTCATCAAGGAAAAGGAATGGTGATCGCTGTGCAAAAGTCCTTGCCAGAAGGACTCTCTGGAGCTGACCGCCGGAAAGCTCATCAAGGTGCTTGTCCTTAAGCTCAAGCACACCGCAGTCTTCCATGCACTTGACCGCATATTCTATATCCTTCGCGTTGATGCCTCCGAACGCACTTCCCGACGAAGCATAAGTACCCAAAAGCACCGTCTCATATACGGAATACGGGAAATAGATATCGCTTGTCTGAGGCATAAGAGATATGAGCTTTGCAGCCTCTCTTCTCTTCATCGAAGATATCTCTTTACCGTCGACTTTGACTTCTCCCTTATGCGGAATAATACCAGCCAGCACTCTTAATAGCGTAGTCTTGCCCGATCCGTTAGAGCCTCCGATAAAGACCTTCTCGCCTGCATTGATCTCAAGATTAATGTCATGGAGGATCTCGGTCTTGCCGTAATAAGCTGTCATGTTCTTAACTTCGATCTTCATCTGTTTTTCCTCCTGGAAGCGAAGAAAACATAAGCGAAGAAAGGAGCACCGATAAGTGCCGTAACGGCACCTACGGGGATCTCTCTGGGGGACAGAACAGTTCTTGATATAAGGTCGCACAAAGCCATGAAAGCGCCGCCGTAGATGAATGACATCGGCAGCACAAGTTTATGTGTGGGACCGAAAAGTTTTCTTACGATATGAGGTGCTGCAAGATCAACAAATCCTATGACACCCGTGAAAGACACGGAGATGCCTGTGAGCAAAGCACAGATAAGAATTGACACGACTTTGGTCTTTTTCGCGTCCACGCCCATCGCCTGAGCCTGCAGATCACCGAAGCTCATGATATCCATTTTTCGCGACATTAACATAAGTCCAATGAAACACATGATGCACACCGGGAAAAGTATCGCGCAGTGCTTCCATCCTCTTGCCGAGAACGATCCCATCATCCACAGATAGAGCTGCTTGGAATGTGAGTCATCAACAGATGACAGAAGGTTCAGAATGCCGTTTACAAACAGCGACAGGACCATACCTATCAGAACGACCGTAGTGTTAGATATGCTCCTGTCGATTGCGCGGGCCAAAAGTATCGATGCCGTTACTGTCAGAAGTCCGAAAATAAATCCTGCCAGAGGAAGCGTAAAGTTAGAAAATACAGGCAGTGCGATGCCTGTAACGAGGACCACTGCGGCGCCTACCGAAGCACCGGAAGATACGCCCAATGTATAAGACGAAGCCAGTGGATTCTGCAGAAGAGCCTGCATGCACGCACCGCTTATCGAGAGTGCTCCGCCTACCATAAAAGCGCAGAGAGCTCTGGGCATTCTGATCGTCCAGAAGATCGAATCCATCATCGGCTCAATGCCTGCGGGAGTGCCTTTGCCGGTCAGGTGTCCTCCGATAATTCCGAACAGATCCTTAAGCGAGATATAAACGCTTCCGGCCCTGATACAGACAACAAGTATAAAAAGGCACAGGACTGCCGATATTACTATCTTTAGTCCTGTGCCCTTCTTATTCATACTATTCTCAACTCAAAAGATATCAAGCTGCTTCAGCCATCAGTTCAAGAGTCATGTTGAATTCATTGAACTGATCGGGATATACACACTTAGCCCACTCAGCGCAAGCTTCTGCTACGTGGTGGTTAGGACGTGAGCAGAGATCCTCATCGATCTGGTAAACATCGCCGTTCTTAACAGCTGTTACATTCTCCCAGCCTTCGAGAGCCTTAACTGCTTCGTCAGCACCGGGCATCCAGTTGCAGTCCATAAGGATTACGTCAGGATCTGCTGCAAGAGCCTCCTCAATGGAGATGGAAAGCCATCCTTCCTGGCTGCCAAATGCGTTCTCGGCTCCGATGATACCGAACATCTCGTCCATGTATGTGCCCTTACCTACAGTATAGATAGTAGGGTATTCAGCTGAAGGAACGTTCATCATAAGAAGAACTGTCTTCTTCTCACCTTCGGGTACTGTCTTTGCGATATCCTCAACTGCGGAAATATAAAGGGTCATAGCCTCTACGAGATCCTCAGCTTCATTTTCCTTGCCTGTTACTGTTCCGATGAAGCGGATATCTTCAGCGATATCTGCAATGGAAGCAGAAGAAGGAATGTCAGCAACACAAACACCGCTGTCGATGAGTGACTGGAACGGAGAAGTGCCGCCTACAGAGCTCATTCCTGAAGTGAAAACGATGTCAGGATTAAGAGCAGCGATAGCTTCGTTATCGGGGGCCATCATGTCGAACTGTGCGACATCTGCGGAGAGCTTATCGATATATGTCAATGAGTTAGTATCGATACCTACGATCTTGTCAGCAAGGCCGAGTTCGATAAGGACCTGTGTTGTGGAAGGTGCCATTGATACGATACTTTCGACCTTTTCGGGCAGAACGATACCGTTGCCTGAACGGTCAAGCATGTCAGACTCTGCTGTGCTGGGCTCTGTTACCTCAGTATTTTCCTCTGATGCCTGTGTGTCAGTAGTCTCAACTTCTGAAACAGATGTGTCAGATACATCTGTTTTTTCATTACATCCTGTAGCAAATGACATTGTTGCAGCCAAAGCTACGATAATTGCGAGAAATTTTTTCATTTATTAACCTCCTAAAACCCATAATATCAGCGCACAAATATGTTTGCTGTTTATGTCGAAATGATTATAATCTAAAGACTTCTTTTGATGTATACTCTTGTGTAACCGTTATTATTTAAATTTATTTGGCTCGAAAAGGTGTTTTTTATGAAGATTAACAAAATACTTGCAGATAAGACCCCCACGATCTCTTTCGAGGTATTCCCTCCGAAGGCTGAAACAGGACTTAATGACGTTAAGACCGCAGCAGGTGCGATAGCAGCTCTTGGTCCTTCATTTATGTCCGTCACATATGGGGCTGCAGGATCCACATCCAAGCTCACTGTAGAAGTCGCATCCGACATCAAGAATCTTCACGGCGTCCCTGTAATGCCCCACCTTACATGCGTAGCTTCCACTAAGGAACATGTCGCTAACATGATCCGCCAGATCCGCGAGAATAACATTGATAACGTAATGGCATTAAGAGGCGACCTTCCCAAGGACGGCATCGTCTGCCATGATTTTGAGCACGCTTCGGATCTCGTAAGAGAGATCAGGTCTTTAGACCCCGATATCTGCATCGGCGGCGCCTGCTACCCTGAAGGACACGTAGAGTCCGCCAACAAGGCTGAAGATATTCACTTCCTCAAAGAAAAGGTTGACGCAGGCTGCGATTTCCTTACAACGCAGATGTTCTTTGATAACAATATCTTCTACAACTTCCTTTACAGGGTTAAGGATGTAGGCATCAATGTCCCTGTCGTTCCGGGCATCATGCCGATTACGACAGCAAAGCAGTTATCCAGATCTGTCCAGCTCTCGGGCACCAGTGTCCCGGAGCGCTTTAAGGCCATCGTTGACCGATTCGGCGATGACCCCGTCGCTATGCGCCAGGCAGGCATCATTTATGCGACAGAGCAGATCATAGACCTTATCGCTAACGGCATCACGCATATTCATGTTTACTCGATGAATAAGCCCGACGTCGCTTCCGATATTCTCTACAACCTCAAAGGAATCATCGATTAATGCCTCTCGGAGTAGACATCCCGGCCAAAGAAGTTCAAAGATACATGGGCTACCACGGTATCTCTGAGATTGCGCCCGAAATGCAGGCATTGATTGATAAAGCAATCGACCGTCTGAGCACACAGTCACATCCGCGCATCGTATCGAAGGAATACCTTATCGATGTTAACGTGAAGTCTGTCATTATCCATGCCGATAACGAAGACTTAAATCTGGAGTCAGAATCTCTTGCCAGGAACCTTAAGGACTGCTGCGGAGCTATCCTTCTGGCTGCAACGATAGGACCTTCCTGCGATATGCTCGTAAGAAGAGCAAGCGTCACATCAGCTGCCGAAGCTTCCGTCTATCAGGCTGCGGGTGCTGCTGCCATCGAAGCATTCTTGGATGACGAGAATGACAGACTTAAGAAACAATACGAAGCAAAGGGTTATTTCTTAAGACCCCGCTTCTCACCAGGTTACGGTGACTTAAAGCTTGACCACCAGAAGGACTGGTTCAGGCTTCTCGATATAAGCAAGCAGATAGGCATCGAGCTTACGGACTCGCTCCTCATGGTCCCCACAAAATCAGTTACCGCCATCATCGGTATCTGCAGGGATCCCAAAGCTGCCGGTTGCCCGGGATGCGCAGGCTGCGGAAGCTGCAATATGCATAACACTTGTGAATTTTCAAAAGGAAGGGCTTGATATATGAGCTTACGCGAAAGACTTGGCAAAGAATGGTTATTCTGTGACGGAGGTACAGGCTCCATCCTTCAAAAACTCGGTCTTAAGGGCGGCGAGCTCCCCGAGCTCTGGAATCTCAACAGACCGGAAGATATCAAAAATCTTAATAAAGGTTATTTCGAAGCAGGCTCAAACATCGTAAACACAAACACATTTGGTGCGAACAGATTCAAGTTCGACAACGTACCCGAGATAGTAACGGCAGCGGTAAAACTCTGCCAGCAGGCACGAAAAGAAGCAGGACGCGAAGACGATGCTTACGTCGCAATCGATGTAGGCCCTACCGGAAAGCTCTTAGAGCCCATGGGAGACCTCGCTTTTAACGACGCGGTCGATGTTTTCGCAGAAATAATAAAAGCAGGCTATGAAGCAGGCGGTGACGTAGTAGTTATCGAGACGATGAGCGATTCCTATGAAGCAAAGGCAGCTGTCGTTGCGGCTCACGAAGTATGCGACCTGCCCGTAATCGTTACAATGGTCTATGACGAATCAGGTAAGCTCCTTACGGGAGGCGGTGTCGAAGGCACTGTCGCTATGCTCGAAGGTCTGAAGGTAGACGCCATCGGTATCAACTGCGGATTCGGACCTAAGCAGATGCTCCCGATCGCAGAGCGCCTCGTGAAGTGCTGCTCACTTCCTATCGTAGTTAATCCTAACGCAGGTCTTCCGAGAACAGAAAACGGCCAGACAGTCTACGATGTAGGCCCTGAAGAGTTTGCGCAGATCATGGGCGAGATCGCAAAGCTCGGCGTACACGTAATGGGCGGTTGCTGCGGCACCACTCCTGATCACATCCGCACCATGATCAATACGGTTAAGTCTCTCCCCTTCACCGCTCCAACGATAAAGAACACCACTTATGTAACGAGCTTTGCGGACTGTGTAGAGATTGGCATAAAGCCCGTCATCATCGGCGAGAGGATCAATCCTACCGGTAAGAAAAAGCTCCAGCAGGCCCTGCGCGATAACAATATCGATTACATCCTCACGGAAGCATTAAAGCAGGAAGAAGCCGGCGCTCATATTCTTGACGTCAATGTCGGCCTCCCCGAGATCGATGAGCCTGTCATGATGGAGAGCGTTATCTTAAAGATCCAATCGATCACAAATCTTCCTCTGCAGCTCGATACGACAGATATCGAAGCTCTGGAGCGAGGCCTCCGCATCTACAACGGAAAGCCTATGGTCAACTCAGTTAACGGCAAGATCGAGAACATCGAAGCCGTCATGCCTCTGGTCGCTAAATACGGCGGCGTACTCGTAGGTCTTCCGCTTGATGAAGACGGCATTCCCGCTACTGCCGAAGGAAGACTTGCCATCGCTAAGCGCATCTACGAAGCAGCTGACAAATATGGTATCCCCAGAAAGGATATCGTCATAGACGGTCTTGCCATGACCATCTCATCAGATCCTAATTCGGCAATCGCTACTCTCGATACCGTAAAGGGCGTAAGAGATCAGTTTAACGGCCACTCCATCTTAGGCGTATCCAATATCTCTTTCGGACTTCCCGCAAGAGAGCTCATCAATTCGTATTTCCTTACAATGGCTATGCAGAACGGTCTGTCCTGCGCCATCATCAACCCCTGCAACGGTCCCATGATGGCCTCCTACCGTTCGTTCAACGCGCTCATGAATCTCGATCCCAAGCTCGAAGAATTCATCGGTGCATTCAGCGACTATGTAGCAGGCTCAGGCATCGCTGCAGCGAGCTCGAAAAACACATCCGCAGCTTCTTCTAACACAGTCCTGACACTTGCAGAAGCAATCGAAAGAGGCGTTACCGGACGTGCTTCTGAAGCCATGAAAGAAGCATTGGCATCCGGCCGTGAATCACTCGAGATAATCGATTCAGAGCTTATCCCTGCACTCGACCGTGTAGGTAAAGGCTATGAGGCAGGAACCATATTCCTTCCCCAGCTTCTCATGAGCGCCGACGCGGCTAAAGCAGCGTTCGCTGTCATAAAGGAAACGCTTGCAGACAAGCCCAGAAATGTTAAGGGCCGCCTTATCCTTGCCACCGTCAAGGGCGACATCCATGACATCGGCAAGAACATCGTTAAGGTTATGCTCGAGAACTACGGTTATGACGTAATCGATTTGGGTAAGGACGTTCCGCCCGAAGTTATCGTCGACTGCGCTATCGAGAATAATATCCGCGTAGTAGGCCTCTCAGCACTCATGACAACCACGGTCGCTTCCATGGAGGAGACCATTAAGCTTTTGCGCGAGAAAAAGCCTGACACAAAGGTCGTTGTCGGCGGTGCGGTAATGACACCTGAATATTCCGAGCAGATCGGAGCTGATGCCTATGCTAAAGATGCTATGGGCACGGTAAGATACTGCGATTCGGTTTTCGAAGGATAAGCAAATGGCAAAAGCTCTCAAAGTAACCGGCATTACTGTTCTGCTGTTTATCTTTCAGCTTACGGCATCGCGTTTCGGTTCATACTTTGCGCATTTCTTTCACAGCACTTCCATCGATCCGGACGGCCTTTTTATGCAGCTGTCTATACATCATGTGGTCCAGATGATCGTTGCGCTGATGGGCATGCTCGTCATCAGCACGAAGATACGCGGCAAAGAGTTTATGTTAAAACCTAAGTATAAAAAGTCCGGCGTGATTAACACACTGATCTTCACAGGTGTGATACTGGCTTATTACGTGATCGTCTACATCGCAGGATCTTATACACGCACGATAGCGGTTTACGATTATGAGCTTAATTCCACGAACGTTTTGGGGACATTGGGCTTCCAGTTATTCTTATCAGGACCTTCAGAAGAGATCTTATTCCGCGCACTGCCGATAGCTGTTTACATGCACTATATGAATGAAAAATCCAAGGCAGACAGCTGGATCGCAATAATCTTATCTTCGCTTCTTTTCGCTATCGCCCACATCGACCTGGTCTACTTCACGTTCTCGTTGTTCCAGGTCTTATATGCGTTCGTCTTGGGAATCGTATACGGACTTGTCTTAAGGAAAACAAAGAGCATCATATACCCGATGATCATGCACAGTATGAGCAATGTCATCTCGGTAGGCGGCTGCTATATTTACATGGCGCTGATCAGGTAAGATCTTCCGGCGACAGATAATTCATATACCTCTTCTTCATATCAATACCGGTAGTCTTGAACTGCGCGATGTGGCCGTCGTAGTAGAAAAAGTTCTGCAGATCGATGTATGACGTGTTGCCTATAGCGGTCAGAAGGTCCAGCTCGCGCTCGACTTCAACTTCAATCAGACGGCTCATCTTAACAGGCTGTTCGCCCTTCTTCTGCGCCAGCATATTATGAGTAGCAAGCCTGAAATACGCGTTGTCATCTTCCTTGAGAATATCCCACAAAGCGCCTGAGAAATCCGCATCAGGCCTTACCATGTAAACGGATCTTACGAACTCACTGTAAGCTTCAATTACTTCTTCAAGCTTAGTGCCGGGTGTCTCCGTAGCCTTGAGAAAAATGCAAAGGCTCTTGAGCGGATCCTTTTGTCTGAGCCCTCCGAAGAGCGCGAGCGAATTGATCTTTCTTAGTAAGTCTGACATATACAGATTCCCCCTGATTAACCTATTTTACATCTCGAAAAGAACAATCACACTATCTTTCGTTCTGAGGTTCGGATTCTCCTGTCTGTGAGCTCCATGTTTTCCTGTATTCTCTTGGAGACTGCGCAAACATTTTTTTGAAAGTCTCAGACATATAGCTGACACCGTTAAAGCCCGTCAAAGCCGCGATCTCCGCAAGACTTCCCTGGGAGCTTCTTAAGTACTCAGCGACTTTTCTGGTGCGCAGGTGAAGAAGATAGTTGATCGGTGACTCGCCGACATACTGGTTAAAGAGCTTATTGCATAACGACTTGCTGATGTTGCCGCTTTCTGCGATCTGCTCGAGCGTTATCGGCTCTTTATAGTTTTGCTGGATAAAGTACATCATCTGCTTAAAAGCGTGCTGATGCGTATCAGACAGCACTTCGGATTCAACCATGCCGTATGTCCTGCTCTGCTCCAGAAGGTGCTCCCATATCTCAAAGAATGTTTTCGTAATCTGGAACGGGTCGTGTCTGATACCGGGGAGCTTCATCATGAGTTCAAACATATTCTCGGTGCGCTCGTTGATGTCGCGGAATCTGATATACGACAATTCGGGGTTATTCAGTATAGGCATCAGTGCCTTCATCTCAACTGCGATGGAAGAATTTAAGATCGAAGGATCGACTACGAAAATAACGTATTTCGCGACCTTATCATCTAAACAGATACTGTAATGGATACGGTTGGCATTGACGAAGATCGTATCGCCTTCACGAAGGATAATGGTGCGTCCGTCAACAGAATAAGCCATCTTGCCTTCAGTGATCGCTACCATCTCGATGTCCGGATGGTAGTGGGGCACGTTCGCCCATGTGCATTTAGGAGCTACCCAGCCTTCATAAATATATGAGGGAAAAGAGTCATCATCGTAGTTTACTATCTCGGAACCGTCTTCGCGTTTTACGATGAGTCCCATGACTTCTTTCTTCATAACAATCTTTCCTCGCCTTCCTAAAACTATAACAATCTTCCACCTGCGTAGAATATTGTTATAAAAACAAGCCATAAAAGCGGTTTATTCAGGTATTTACGAACAATATACTTGTAATCGAACAGAAAATCAATAACGCAGTTCCGTGCACGGAGCACGGACAGAAAGAGGAGTGAACAGTATGTCACAGGAAGCCATAGTAATGGAAAATCTTTGTAAGGACTTCAAGGTATTAAACCGTCACGAAGGCCTTAAGGGCAGCATCAGAGACCTTTTCTCGAGAGATTACAAGACCATCTCTGCAGTTAAGGACGTAACCGTCACCGTCAACAAAGGCGAGATCGTAGGATACCTTGGTCCCAACGGCGCAGGCAAGTCCACGACTATAAAAATGATGACAGGCGTCTTGGAGCCGACATCGGGCAAGATCCTTGTAAACGGCCTCGTTCCCTACAAAGACAGGACCAAGAACTGCGAGAACATCGGAGTTGTTTTCGGTCAGAGAAGCCAGCTGTGGTGGTCACTTCCTTTGATCGAATCCTTCAAGCTCCTAAGAGACCTCTATATGGTCCCCCGGAAAGAATACGAAGAGATGATCGAGCTCTACAGATCTCTTGTAGATATTGAGCCCGTTCTTCACAAGACAGTCCGTCAGATGTCTCTCGGTCAGAGGACATTGAGCGATATCCTTGCAGCGTTCCTGCACAATCCGGGAATCGTTTTCTTAGATGAGCCCACGATCGGCCTCGACGTATCGATGAAGTCTAAGATCAGAGACCTCATCTTAGGTCTTAACAGAGAAAAGAAAACTACAGTTATCCTTACCACACACGACATGGGTGACGTAGATGCACTCTGCAAGAGGATCATCATCATCGACAAGGGCAGAAAGATCTACGACAACGACATCGATCACCTGAAGTCGTACTTCGGTTCATACAGAACATTAAGAGTAAGACTCGACAACAAAGACGAATGGGAAGAGACATTGATCGACGAGAAGACGACTGACGTTATGACAGTCATCACCGAGTATCAGAAAACACATAAGGTAAAAGACATCCAGCTCCAGGAGATCTCGACTGAAGAGGTCATCAAGAAGCTCTACGAGGGAGGCACGAAATGACGATCCGTAAATACATAGCCCTGATGCGCGCCGGGATCATGGAATCCCTGCACTTCAGACTGGGCACCGCGGTCACGCTTTTTGCGAACCTCATATACCTGGTGCTCGTATACTTCCTCTGGAAAGCGGTCTACGCGTCTTCAGGAGTAGATGTTGTCAACGGCATGACCTTCAACGATACAATGATCTACCTGATCCTTGCGACAGCGCTCTTCAACTTTCTTGAGATGTTCGTCGTCTGGGACATGAGCCGCTCGATCCAGTCCGGAAAGATCATCCTTGACCTGTTAAAGCCGATGAGCTTCAGGACTTACACCTTCTGGAGCTACTCAGGTTCTCACGTCGCGCAGTTCGTTCTGGCCTTCATCCCCACATTCATCGTGGTCATGATCGTCACCAAGGGCGCGATCCCGATGGGGCTTAATCTGCTGTGGTTTTTGATATCGGTAGTTTTCGCGCTCGTGGTCAACTTCTCCATCGAGATACTTGTCGCTACGATCTGCCTTTACACCGAATCCACCTGGGGCGTCAACATCGTCAAGGAGACTATCGTGCTCGTCTTATCGGGCGCATCGATCCCGCTGGCATTCTTCCCCGACAGCATCCGCACGGTGATAAGCTGGCTGCCCTTCAGAGCCATCTACGATATTCCGCTGCAGGTACTGCTCGAAAAGGGCGGCTCCGACACCTGGCTCGGACTTGCAAAGATGTACGGCATGCAGCTCGGCTGGTGCGTGATCCTGTACATCGCAGGCGTCTTATTCTGGAATCATTCCGTTAAGAAGATAACGGTTAACGGAGGCTGATGATATGTCTAAGAAAAGAGGATTAAAATTCTATCTGTCCATATACCGCAAGATCCTGATCCAGGATCTTAAGAGCAAGATGAGCTACCGCGCCGACTTCGTGATCTCCACGATCGGCATGATAATGACAAACCTCGCAGGCTTTGTGACGTTCATCGTACTCTTCCACAACTTCCCTACGATCAACGGCTGGGACTTAAATCACATGCTGTTCCTGTACGGTTTCTCGCTCATCGCGCTGACACCGGTGCAGTGCTTCTTCGATAACAACTGGAACTTAAGGGCGATGGTATATTCGGGCGACTTCATCAAGTACTGTTTCCGCCCCGTCAACGTCTTCTTCTACTTCATGTCGGAAGTCTTCGATGTAAAGGGATTGGGCCAGTTCGCGTTCGGCATCGCTACATTAGTCTACGCATGGGCAAAGATCGGTATCCCCGTAACTTTCATTACGATCGGCCAGGCAGTTTTATTCCTCCTTACTGCCTCGCTCTTCATGATCGCCATGATGAACGTCGCGGCTGCCACATGCTTCTGGATACAGGGCTCAGGCTACGTCATGGTAATCATGTTCAGGTTCAAGGATTTCGCGAAGTATCCGGCAAGCATCTTCAACGAAGTCTTCAAGGCAATCTTCACGTTCGTGATTCCCATCGCGTTCGTCGCATACTATCCGAGCCTTGTCCTGCTGCAGCCTGACAACATCCCGCTCCTTACGTGGCTGTCGCCCCTCATCGGACTGGTGTTCTTTTTCCTGAGCTACGCAGTCTGGATGCTCGGCGTAAGGAAGTACGATTTCACGGGCTCGTGATACTCTATTAGGGGAGGTAATACTATGAATGATCTATGCAAAGTAATAAGAGAAATGGTAATACCCAATTTTCTCAATATCAGGACATCTATTCAGACCTACGACCGCGATGCCGTGATCTGCGGCGCGCCCTGCTGGCGCTGGGTATACCACGCGCTTCATTCCGCGGACAAATGGTTCATAAATCCGTGCGATTACACTGAGCCCTCGTTCCACGAAGAAGGCATGGATAATCCTGACAATCCGACATCTGTAGTGCTGTCTGATGAACAGCTTCTGGAGTATCTCGCGCAGATCGAAAAGAAGACTTACGACTACATCGATTCACTCACGGATGAGATGCTCTACGAGTGCCCTCCGAACTGCGAGCACACGAGATTAGAGCTCGTACTTCGCCAGTTCCGCCACATCTCATTCCACACGGGAATGTTAAACGGCCAGACGGCTCTTGCCACAGGTAAGTTCCCCATGTGGGTATCGCAGGCAGATAAGTATGTCGATGACGGAATACTTTTCGGGCGGTACAGAAAAGGACAGATCACCAAGTAAATAAAGCTGCTCACAGATTGCGGGCAGCTTTTTTCTTAAAGATTTTTCCACTGGCCAGGACAAGCTTATCAAAGATCCATTTAAGCCCAAGCGGCCCTAAGATTCCGATGACAACATAGACCATCTTGAAGTTGTCGACGAGCTCCCACCTGTACCATTCGGATTCCCGGAAGAATTCGGTATCAAAGTAAAGCACGTCAACGATGTGTTCGTTAATGAACATCAGTATGCAGTTTAAGATGTTGAAGAACGCGATGTGAAAGCCCATTATCCAGAATGTGTTGCAGGACATGAAGTTAATGAATCTGCTCTCCTGTAAAGGCTTGCCGATAAGATCTACCAGAGTAAGCCAGAACAATATGCCCACGATAGAAGAGATCAAAGGCGTAACGATGTAAGGACTGGTAAATCCCGTGAGTTCGCCGATGTCGTCAAAAGCAATATCATAAGCGTTAGGCAGGTACATGGCGCGGATCGAGTTAAATACTACGAGCAATGTCATGATGCCGATCTTAACGCCGCCTGTAAGCTTTGTGTGCAGGCCCTCGAGGTGATCTCTGTAGATAATTCCCATCTCCAGAAACGGCAGAAAGAACAGTACTTTAAGAGGCAGGAGCCAGTAAGTCAGAGCCTCGGGGCCGGCGGTCTTTGTCAGATAGATAACGCCGAGATGAAGACCCGTAAAGATCGCCAGCATGATGTAACTGTTCCATATCCTGCCCAGCAGTTTCTTTAAGAGCGCGTATATCATCAATGTCGCAAAAAGCGTGATAACGAACCACATCGGCGTAGCAAGAGAGTTAGGTGTACCTGTGGTGATAACGTTTTCGAGCGTATACAAAAGATATTCTGAAGGGACAGGCTGTATCTCGCCTGTCTTAAACCAGTTGATCAGGAACTGCAGGCCGAATACGGCCAGGGATATCCCGGCATAGGGAAGCAAAAGTGTCTTCAGTTTCTTTAATGTGTATTTACCGAGTTTTGTTGAAGAATCGACCTTGTTGAAATATCCGGAGATAAATACGAACATCGGCATAAAGAACGAATTATAAGGGATAAACGAACCGAATAGATTAAAGGCAGTCCAGGTATGTGAATCGACGACCATGAAGATACCGAGCGCCGATAACAACATAAATTTCTTATTCGATTTGCTTCTTCTCTCTGCCATGAGACCAATAGTACACATCGGGAAGATAAGCTTCAAGACTTAGAGCCAAATATCAAAAAGTCCGGCCGGGCTATTCCAACCCGGGCCGGACCTTTTAACGTGGAAGGATTACCGCAGTAACCCCTATTATTCTTTGTCTTCAGCCTTCTCGTCAGCCTTAACTTCAGCCTTAGCTTCCTGGTTCTTGGAGATGCCCATATAGATGAGTGCTGCCAGAGCGCCGCCTGCGAGAGGAGCAACGATGAATATCCAGAGATTTGAAAGAGCTGCTCCGCCTGCAAAGAGAGCAGGTCCGATGGAACGTGCGGGGTTAACAGATGTGCCTGTAAAGCCGATGCCCATGATGTGTACGAGAACGAGAGCAAGACCGATAACGATGCCGCCAAAAGATCCGTGCTTGAACTTGCTGTCCGTAACACCGAGGATAGCGAGAACGAAGATGAACGTAAGGAGCAGCTCGATGATGATGGCTGCGGGAATGCTGTCATTAACACCTGCAAGACCGTTTGCTCCAAGGCCCCATGCCGTCATCTCGCCTGCCGCATTATATGTGCCGGTCATATCAGCCTTTTCAGCCAGACCGAACAGATACTGAAGAAGTCCTGCGCCTGTTGCAGCACCAAGTGTCTGGAAAACCACATAACCCCAGAAATCGCCGATCGTCATCTTTCCGGAGATGAGCATAGCGAGCGATACTGCAGGATTAATGTGGCAGCCTGAGATATTACCGATGGAGTATGCCATTGCTACGATGACAAGGCCGAACGCAAGAGCGGTAAGGATATATCCGCCGCCGTTTGCAGCGTCACAGCCTACAGTCATTGCCGTACCGCAGCCAAGGAATACTAGTACGAATGTACCGATGAACTCTGCCGTATATTTCTGAATGGAAACAAGAGTGTTGTCCTGTCTTGAAGAAGGCAAAACCATATAGAACACAACCATAACGACAGCAAGGATAGCAAGGTCAGCCAAAAGGAATGAACCGTTGTAAACCAGTGAGTAAGTAAGCGCGCTGTTATATCCGGCACCTTCTGCATAATCGGCAAAGAAGATAACGCCTGAAGCAACAGAGCTAAGGCATCTTACAACATATGCAACTACTGTGAACGCAAGGATCTTAAGAAGCGATGCGCCTCTGAATCTGTTGAGCGCACCGTGAAGCTTTGATCTGTCAGCCGTCTTAAGAGCTGCAAATCCGACAAGGCCCAGTGCTGTATATCCGATCGTATAATCGAGGATAACCTGGAACGGTGTATAAAGATATCCGCCTATAAGCTGCAAAAGGCTGAAGATAAATGAGATAACGAATCCCCATACAGGTCCGAACGCAACGCCGTATACGATGATAGGCAGTGACGATGCGGGTGTAACAGATCCGCCCATAGGCATCTCGAAAAGCTTCAGCTGCGAGAGCACGAATGCCAGCGCAAGGCAAATGCCGCCGGTGGATATCCTGAGGATATACTCACGCGATGATTTCAAAGATTGTTTTGACATAAAAACACCTCCGTCATAAAACTCCGGGGGCTTTGCAAACCTTCAGGACCGGTCAATGACAAGAGGTAATTCTCTTATATAGGTTCCCTACGCCGGCATTATCCGTCAGGTTCAGCGGGTCGGACTTTAAATCCCTCTCAGCCTTGCAAGCTCCCCGTTATTCTTTTCGCGACAAATATACAATAAGAGAATTTCTAATACAAGTGTCAAAATAGAGATTTTACGCCGTCTGCGGCTTGCCGAGCTTCTTTGCCGGACGCTTTATAAGCAGCAGGATAAATATCGCGATCGAATTGAGTCCCAGGCTTATGGGATAGACGATCATGATGCTCGGGAATGTGTGATAGTTCGCGAAGACGCAATATATCCAGAATATTCTCGTTCCGCAGATGGTAACCATCGTAACCAGAGCGGGTGACAGAGATATTCCGTAGCCTCTCATATAGCCGCTCATGACATCGTAGAAGAGCGAGAAAAGATGGGCTGTCGTGATGAACATTACGCGGATATATCCTATCTCCACAAGCTCGGGATCATCGGGCCTGAACAAAGCGATCATGTGCTTGCCGAAGAGCAAGAGGAACAATACCATCAGACCTTCGATAACGATGCCTTCAAGAATGCAGAGCTTTAATGTCTTCTTGCATCTGTCGATCTTTTTGGCACCATAATTCTGGCCCGTAAAAGTCGTGCAGGCCTGGCCGAAGCTGTTGAGAACATAATAAGAGAATATCTCGATGTTGAATGCGGCTGAAGATGCTGCCATTACAAGCGTACCGAGGCTGTTAATAGCCGACTGGATAATGATGTTCGCAGACGAGAATACCATTGCCTGTATGGCCGCGGGGATACCGATCTTGAGGATCTTGCCGAGGATCGATCTGCTGACGCGCAGCTTCTTAACATCAAACTTGGCAGCCGTATCAGTGTGCCTTAAGAAGTGCAGCAAAATGATGCTGCTGAAAAGATTTGAGATAACTGTTGCCGCAGCGACACCGTCGACCGTGCGGTCCAGGATTATTACGAAAAACATATTCAAGAGCACGTTGACCATGCCCGAGATAATGAGCGCCACAAAAGGTATCTTGGTATTGCCTAATCCTCTGAAGACGGCTGCTTCAAAGTTATAGAGCAATATCACCGGAAGTCCGCCCATATAGATACGGAAGTAAAGGATAGCAAGATCAACTGCTTCTTCAGATATATTCTGCGACCTTAAGATAGGCTCGGCAAAGATCTGCGCGAGTATGGCAACGGCTACACCGCCAACAACAGCCACGATCATTGATGTGTGTACTGCTTTCTGGACAGTCTCGTCGTCCTTTCTTCCTACCGCATTGGCGACAATGACATTGGTGCCCAAAGATATGCCGAGGAACGAATTAACGACAAATGCAATCAATGGAGTATTTGCGCCTACGGCAGCCATCGCTACCTGCCCCATGTCTCCTGCGAAGTTACCGACTACCGCTATATCCGCAGCGTTAAATAGCTGCTGGAGAATTCCTGTAAGAGCCAAAGGAAAAGCAAACCCGAGGATCTTATTCCACAGGCTTCCTTCAAGCATAGTTTTTTTGTCAGTGTATTTTCCGCTCATATACTTGTAATCCGTGAAGTATTTTACAAGTACTTTCAGGAATTACAAGCGACCGATTTTAACAAGTCTTACCACGCAGGACTCGATGAATTTTTGCACTTCGCGCTCAAACATCGCCTGAGACTTCTCATAGCACTCGAGATGTTTTGCGTTATTAACGATTACCATTCTCTTTCTGCAGCGCAGATTATCGTAAAGGTCACGCGTACCGGAAGGCGCGGTAATACTATCTTCACCGCCCTGGAAGATAAGTACGGGAACCTTAATAGAGCTTGCGTGATCAGTAGCATCGCACCTGTTGATATCGAATCCGAAATCTCTCTGAGCGAGCTTTCTTATGCGTCCTATTACGGCATCAGGCGAGATCTTCGTGCTGTCGGGAAGTGTAGTCTTAAGGAACGATGTGAGCGACGGCATGGGCGAATCTGCGATAATGCCTACGACATTCTGATCAAACTCTTTCTGCTGGGCTGCAAGAAGGCACGCGGTAGCGCCCGCTCCCCTTGCGACAAGATAGATCCTGCAGTTATTTCCCAGGCGCCTTTTGGTGAACGCAAACCATGTATCAAGGTCGACGCTCTCCATAAGTCCCCACGTAAAGTTCTTACCGCCGCTCATTCCGTGCGCTCTCATATGCGTGATTATGCAGTGGCACTGCACTTTTCTCATCATGAGCCTCGCGTACGCGGCCATCTCAGCGGGCGACTCATCGTAGCCGTGGACCAGGATGACCATATTGCGGCATGTGGAATCAGCCGAAGGCCTGTAATAGCCTGAGAGCCTGCATCCGTCAAAAGACACGGTCCTCACGCCGAGCCATTCATTGTGGAATGTATAAAACCAGTTTTTCCCGCGTCCGTAGATAGTGCTTCTGTCGATCTTCTGGGGTGATCTGTCGACCTGCGGCAGAGGCTTGGGGCGCTTGAAAAGCTTCTTGTAAGCTTTATCGGAGAAGGTTATAAACCATGCGAAAACCAGTCCTGCTATGAGGACCAGTATGAGGATTATCAATACCGCAACGAGAACAGCGGTTCCGCCTGACTGACTATCCGACAATTATACCCTCCGGGCTGTCCTTCCCGGAGCTCAGGAGCAGGCAGCCGTCTTCCGTAACCAGGCAGTCGTCCTCGATCCTGAAGCCGATGCCCCACTCGGGAATATAAACACCGGGCTCAACCGCGAGGCAATTGCCTGCTGCAAATTCCTTATCTCTCGGCCCTACGTCATGCACGTCCAGTCCGAGGAAATGAGAGGTGTTGTGCCAGTAATAACGGCGGACATCCCCCTCCTCAAAATTATCAGGTATTAGCCCTTGTCCTGCAAGCCATTTGCCTGTGATGTCATACATTTGTGAATTAAGACCTGCGAAAGTTTTTCCGGGTCCGATAAAGTCAAAAGCAGCCTTCCTGAGCGCCCTGATAAGCTCTAACAACCGCATTCTTCTGTCATCTGTTCCCTGCGGCTGTCCTACAAAGAAGACCCTTGAGATATCGGCGCAGTAGCCGTTCATTCTGGCGCCTACATCGACCTGGACTATCGAGCCCTCCATAGCGATCCCGTCGCCGTCTTTCTCAGGCTCCGAATGATGCAGATAAAAAGCATTCTTTCCGCATGATACTATGGTCTCGAAAGCAAAGTTCATCGAGCTTCTTCTGGCCATCTCATATTCAAGCTTAGTGTAAAGCTCATATTCAGACACACCGGGACGGATGAGCTTTTTCATCTCATCTATGGCTTCTTCAGTGATCCTTGCAGCTTCCCTTATAGACTCGGTCTCATGAGGCTGCTTGATAAGGCGCAGAGAAGTCGTGATCTCAGACAAGTCCGTGACTTTCCTGCCGCCCTTTTCGACCTGTGACTTCAGATCAAACGGCTTTTCCATTACTGAAGAAAAATCAAGACAGATGTTGATATCCTCGTTCTTCAGGAGCTCAAACTCTTTTTCTTCGTATTTCTCAAGATCAAGCACTTCACTTACATCGAGCCCTGTGATGGCGGCGATGTCCGCAAAATCCATGCGCTTGCCGCTCCAGCGCTCCTTCATCGAATCCCTGGCGGGAGCATAGATGAACGTGCTGACTTCACCGTTTATCTTGGAGATAACGAGCGCAAAACCGGGATTCTCGATGCCCGTCAGATAGAAGAAATTACGGTCAACAAAAAATCTGTAGTCCGTATCAAGCGACATATGCTTATTGTCGCCCGAGAAAAGCAACGCCGCGGTGCGATCCGGCAGCGCGGCGGCGAATAACTCTCTGTTGTGTCTGTAAAATGAGGGATTTACCACTGCTTGACTCCGTCCGAACGAACATTGTATTCGTCGAAAAGGATTGTGTTGTTGATATAGTTGAGCGTAGCGCCCGGTGATCTTCTGATAAGGCCCGGGTTACCGATTACGATAGAACCGTCCGGTACATCGAAGTTGACATAAGCGCCGGGAGCGATAAGAACGTTATTGCCGATCCTGATATTACCGACGATAACGGCATTGGCACCGATCCAGACGTAATTGCCGATATGCGGAGCGCCCTTCCTCTTACCTCTGAACTGTGTACCGATAACGACGCCTGTAGAAACGTTAACGTTATGGCCGATTATGCTCTTGGGGTGAATGATTACACGTCCGAAATGCGCGAGATAGAAGCCCTTGCCGATATTCGTATCGTAAGGGATCTGGAAGTGATACTTGCGGCTGAGCTTATCGAGTCTGTAATTGCTTACAGCGAACTTGATCTGATAGACCTTCTTCCTGATGCCGTCAAATCTGTTGATCTGGTCAGCATAAAAGCGCGTACGTCTCATTACGCTGATGTAGCTGAATTCAGGGGAAGATCTTCTCTCTTCAAGATAGCAGGCGTAGATATTCTTGTATCTGCGTGCATTACCGGTGTATCTGAACAAATCGGCATAGATTATGTCTTTAAGTTCATCGGTCATAAAAATGCACAGCCTCCCATCTTTTCTATCTTAAAAATTTTATTACTTTTCGCGCAATAACTCAATAAGATTTTGCGGTCAAAAGCCTCATTTTGTTAGTTTTGTAATAAATCCGAAGGCATCGATTTTCTCAAATGCGCTTTACTAAATCGAAAAAGAAATATATTATTTTTCTAAAGAATTGAACATTTCAACTCTTCTTTGACTGTAAGGGGTTGCACATATGAACATAGAGAAAGAATTAGCTAAAAGATTGATGGATGAAGGCGAATCCGGCAACCGTCAGGTTGGTTATAACCAGGAGATCAGCTTCTATGAGATCGTAGCCAGCGGCAACATGCACAGACTCGAAGAAGCCCTCAAAAACATTCACGAGAACCAGACTTTGGGTGTCTTAAGCCCTGATAAGCTGCGCAACGTTAAATATCACACGGTCATCCTCACTGCCCTGGTCAGCAGATTCTGCATCGAGGCAGGTCTTGAGATCTCCGTCGCATATAACTTGAGCGATATCTACATCCAGCTCATCGATGCCGCAAGCTCGATCGACGAAGTCTACTCTATCCAGAATGACCTCCTGCGCTCTTACTGCCGCAAGATGAGCGATCTTTCCAAGAACCGCGTGGTATCCCGCCACATCGTAGTTGCCATCGACTACATCAGATCGCACATCCAGGAAAATCTCACCGTAGAATCGATCGCTGACTCCCTGTCGCTTAATTCGAGCTATCTTTCCAAGCTCTTCAAGCAGGAAATGGGTATCACATTAAGCCGTTACATCAGAGACCAGAAGATCAACGTAGCCTGCAACATGTTAAGGCACTTAGATGAGTCTTCCCTGACGATCGCAAATTACCTGGGGTTCTCCTCCCAGTCACACTTCATCCAGGTATTCAAAAAGAGCACCGGAATGACACCCGAGGAGTACAGAAGAAAGAACTACCATCAAAGCTGGATGGGCGATACGGAAGAATAAGGCCGCAACAAACAAATATTTCGGGCTGTCCTATGTGACAGCCTTTTTATTGACTTCGCAGCGTGGTGGATAAGAATTGTTAAACTCATTTTTCATGAGTCGGTGCTAAAACAAAGGGCAACATGTTGTTTTTTGTACGACGTACAAAAAAGCATAAAAACAATTTTTAGTCCGTAGGTTTTTCTATTCAAATGCTTTCTATATTCGAAAATGACGTACTAAAGATTTCTTTTTCGCAAATTAGTACGTCGAAATAAGCATAGATGACTTCAGAACAGCTCAAACCTACGTACTAATTCGTCATTAATTGATTATTAGTACGTCGAAGGCGAAATCAGGATAACCGGTGCTTCCAGGTCAATCCACACACCGCGTCAGTCCACCTTATTCTGCGCTCTTTAAAGATTCCGCCATGTCGATCTTCTCGATCTTGGCACGCATGATGAGATTTACTATGGTTGAGAAAAGCAATACAAAGCCCAGGGCGTACAGGTAGCTCATCGGCAGGATCCTCATGTCATACTTGACGATATCCATCGCTATCTGGCTCATTACGTACCTGTGCAGCAGGACGCCTAAAGGAATACCCACGATATATCCCATGCTCACGAGCATGATGTTCTCACGGGTGACATAAGCGCCAGTCTCTCTGCGGTTGAAGCCCATGACCTTCAATGTCGCGATCTCTCTGATACGCTCCGTGATATTGATGTTATTGAGGTTGAACAGAACGATAAACGCCAGTGCGGCTGCACTTGCTATGACGAGAACGATTACATAGTTCAATCTTTCCATGGTGTTTGCGAAGCTGACCCTCGAATCAGCCGTCAGAGACCACGTCTTGAGCTCGTAGTTTTCAGATAGGTAGGACGCGAATTTATAGCCGTCTGCTTTATCCTTTGACTCGGTAGCAATAAGAAGCGTCTCAGGAGTATAGGGCTTGCCGAATGCCTCCCTGTAAGTCGCCGGAGTCATCATGACGTAGTGGAACGTGTAATTGTTGAAGATCGAGCCTACTTTGAGTGAGACTTCGTGCTCATCTTCGCCATATAACACTGTTATATTGTCGCCGACCTTGACATTATTCTTCTCGGCAAGCTTCTGAGAGACTGCTACCTCACCGTCAGACGGCCACGGGATCTTTTCGCCGGTCTTCTCGTTGGAAAGGCCGAATATCTTCTCAATATTGGGGTCATCGGAAATGAACATTCCGATATCTCTTACATAGCCCGAGCCGCCGTTCTTGGCCTGTTCGCTCTTTACGACAGCGTAATCGTAATTGACGCCGGCGGCCTGGCCCGCATTGACTGCAGCCTCTTCGATCTCATACTGTCTGTACTTGTCATCGAAAACCAGACTGACATCGTATTTCATGATCTCATCGTACTGGACATCGACCAGATTGCAGATAGAATCGTTAAGACCGAACGCGGTGATAAGAAGCGAAGTGCAGCCGGCTATGCCGACGATCATCATGCCCATTCTCTTCTTAAAACGGAAAACGTTGCGCAAAGAGACTTTGTGAAGGAACTTCATTCTCTTCCAGATAAAGCCGACATACTCTAAGAAGATCCTCTTGCCGGGAAGCGGCGCTTTAGGTCTTATGAGCTCTGCCGGCATTCCCTTCAAAGCAGACATCGCCGTCAATACAGAAACGCCGACAGTGCATAGGAGCGAGACAATAAGGGATATGATGAACAACGGAACGCTGGTCTTGAATGTGAGCGGAGCAAAACCGTACATCATCTTGTAGACTTCCCAGATAGCCCACGGGAAGAGCTTTGTACCTCCCATGAAGCCAAGCACGCAGCCGAGCACGGAAGCCGATCCGGCATAGATCGCGTATTTCATTACGATAGAAGTATCCGAGTATCCGAGCGCTCTCATCGTTCCGATGATGCCTCTCTCGTCACTTACCATTCTGCTCATTGTGGTAGAGCATACGAGCGCGGCGATCATATAGAAGAAAACCGGGAAGACCGTTGATATGCCGTCTACTATCTGGGCGTCATTGTCGAAGCATACATAACCGACGTTAGTACTGCGTCCCAGGATATATGTCTCAGGATCATCCACGCCATCGATCAAAGCAAAGCCGTATACAAGCTGGCTGTTGTATACGCTGTCCGCAGTCGACGAGAACTCCGAATAACCTTTCCAGAGCTCATATACGCCGTCATGGTATTCCTTCCATCCGTCATCAACTTTTTTCTGGGCTTCGTCAAGCTTCGCGGCACCGTCCTTATACTGCGCAAGGCCTGCGGCATACTGGCTGTATGCGCTGTCATACTGGGATTTGGAAGTCTCATAATCTTTGTATCCGGTCTCAACCGTGATCTTATCTGACATATAAGACTGATAGACTTCGTTGTAAGAAGCGATCTTGGCTTCGTACTGCTTCTGAAGATCATCGATTTCTTTCTGACGGTCATCAAATCCCGCGACTTTATCATTAAGTCTGCCGAGCTCGGATTCCGCATCTGCTATCAAGGCAAGATAATTATCGCGTATCGAATTCTGGGCATCGATCTGCGCCTGTATCATCAGCTTATCAAAATCAGATGTTGCCTCATCAAGCCTTGTCTGATTGTTCCCGATCGCAGTCTCGACCGATGTAAGTGCGGAACGGTATGTATCCAAAAGATAGCTGACTGTATCGATCCTCGCCTGGGTCGTTGTTCTCGCAGTGAAGAGATCAGAGCGCGCATCCGTCAGTTCCTGATTGATACTGTCGACTTCGCTCTTTAAGCTCTCCATCTCCTGCTGCTCCCTGTCGAGCCTTCCATTGGCGGCATCGAGAAGAGTCTTTTGGGATGTGAGCTCCTTGTTATATTCGGCAAGGGTTTTCGCGGTATCATCCAGGGTCTTCTTAGCGTCAGCAAGTTCATCCCTGTTCTTATCGATCTCTGCCTGCGCGTCTTCCAATTGCTTCTTGGCGTCATCCAATTTGGCACGCGCATCGTTTAACTCATCCCGGGCATCATCGATGCCTTCTTTGAATTCATCGATGCCGTCATAAAGCTTGTCGTATTCTTCCTTCAGGAGCGATTCAAATCTGTCATTTATGACGCCTCTTAAGGCGACCTTATACTTCTTCTCGGCATTTGCTGCCCAGTCCTTATATTCATCGGAATAAATGAACAAGCCTGTGTTGGCATAAAGATAGGCTTCTGTGTAATACTCGGAATCGAACGCACCCGGAAGCGCGCAGACGTAGTATGTGATATTTCCGGAGCCTTCATCGCAGGTTCCTCTCTGGAAGTTCATGAATACCGGAGATCTCGCGGTGCCTACTACCGTGTATTCGTCATACTTGAACATCTCTCTTGATTCACTTGAAGTCTCATCAGCTATGACGAGCTTTGTCCCGAGTTTAAACTCCGGAAACATATAAGCATCGATAACTATCTCATCGTCCTTCTCCGGGAGTCTTCCGGTGACCAGATCGAGCTTATTAACGTTCCGGGTTATGGATATAAAACGAACTGTATCCGCACTGTAATTGTCACCTAGAAATGCAGAGCAGTCTGCAGTATACGAGCCCTCCACAACGCAAGAGGTGCGCGATGATAATTCCTCGATATCTTCATCAGTAAAACCGATCGTAGACAAGAGCTTAAAGTCATAGAGCGCGTAATCGTTTATATACTTGTTGCCGGTAACTATGAATGAGGGTGTGGTTACTTTGAGGCCGGCGAAAAAGCCGACACCCAATGCAATGATCGCGAAGATCGCGAGAAATCTGGGGAGCGTCATTCTGACAGATCTTAAGATTGTCTTGGCGTACGGTCTCATTACCACTCGATCGTTTCTACGTTCACGGGATTATCGTTAACGATATTGCTCGTTATCTTGCCGTTCTTTACTCTGATGACTCTGTCAGCCATTGCCGTAAGCGCCGAGTTGTGGGTGATGATGACTACAGTCATTCCCTTCTCGGTACTCAGTGACTGCAGAAGCTTTAATATCGCTTTACCTGTCTGATAGTCCAGAGCGCCCGTAGGCTCATCGCAGAGGAGAAGCTTAGGGTTCTTTGCGATAGCTCTTGCGATGGATACACGCTGCTGCTCACCGCCTGAAAGCTGCGCGGGGAAGTTGTTCTTTCTGTCGCCCAGACCGACTTCATTGATAAGCAGATCGCAGTCGATAGGATCTTTTACGAGCTGGGCTGCCATCTCGATATTCTCGTATGCGGTAAGGTTCGGGATCAGGTTGTAAAACTGGAAGACAAATCCGACGTTCTGTCTTCTGAATAATGCGAGCTCGTTGGAATTGAGCCTTGATATCTCTCTGCCGTCCAAGAAAACGCTGCCTGACGTAAGCTTGTCCATACCGCCTAATATATTGAGCAGTGTCGTCTTGCCCGCGCCGGACTGTCCGACTATGACGCAGAGCTCACCTTTTTCGATATAGAAATCAGCGCCGTCAAGCGCAGTGACATTTACAGAACCGGTCCTATAGACCTTCTTTACATCACGGAATTCAATATAAGCCATTTAATCTCCCAAATCCGTTTCTAAGAGCTAAAAGCTCGGAAATGCAACTTTACCTGTATTCGATATACATCGGCTTGAGATCGTAATCAGAATCGACATCACCGAATGTAGAAGGCACGCTGAGATAGAGTCTGGGGTCAAGGTCAAATGCCCAGATCTCAACAGTATTGCATGAGTCAGGGACCCTTATATAACTCAGTTCGTCACAGCATTCAAAAGCTTCCTGGCCGATGAATTCAAGGCCTTCCGGAAGGTAAACATATTCAAGGTCTTCGCAGGTATTGAAAGCCAGGCTCTCGATTCGTTTTACGGTGTCAGGAAGTATGACAACGGTGATCAGGTCGCAGTCGCAGAAGCACTCGGTGTCGATTACCGTGATGTTTGAATCAGGATCGAAAACCACCTTTGAAAAACCGTTTACTCCGGGCGGCATCTTAATGGCGCCCTCGCCTTTTATGTAGCAGACGCCGTCTCTCGTGATCTCAAACGTCGCGTTATCACCGCAGTAACCGGCGCTGACGATACCGTGCATAGTATCTGCATCCATTATCCTGTGGTCATTGGAGAATGCCTCCAGCGGGAGCAGATAGTAAAGCGTGCTGTATTCGTAGCTTGTTATCTTGTCGGGACCTTCATAGAAATGCGACATATCGTATGTAGGATCAACGAAATGCCATTTATCACCGAGATATACCGCAGCCCATGCGTGGTCGGCATAATCGGTATTCGTAGGCGTTCTGGAGGTTACCTCATCGTAGCTGGCAAAACCGATGCCGAACTCGACTACTGCAGGGATACCCTGTGCCCTGCAAAGCGCAACGAAAGTATTGGCGAAGCCTTCGCAGATTCCCTTACCGTCTCTCATGACAGCGATAGCGCCGTCCTGATATCCGCCTGCATCATCACCTGCCTCAACATAGTCGTAAGCCATTACGCCGGAAATATACATATAGATGCGGAAAACTTTCTCCCAGTCATCTTTCGCGCCTTCACAGATCGAATCAGAATAACTGATGATCACGGGATCGTCACTCTCCACATCGTTCTGCGGTCTGGTGCATTCTTCGAGCGACTGCCGGTCGACCCACATCTCGGAAGTAGTGTCGAGATTATACTCGTAGTTTGTGGATTCCCAGAAATAGACATTCCCGCCCTTGCATAAGATCATATGGTCGCCGCTGGTGATAGTGGTATCAAAAGCTTCGTATGAGATGAAAACATAATACAGTTCATCCTCATCCATAAGGCTCGCCACTTCGAACTCAAACTGGGAACCGCTTCCGGTAAAAGACTTTATCTTTCTGCTGCTCGAAGCATCGTACAACGTGATGGAAAACTCTTTATCGCTGTCCGTATCGAAAAGGAGCCAACTGCCGGCGGCGGCCATAGTTAAGCAATCGCCGTCAGCTAACCAGATATCGTAAGTATCAAAAGAAGCCGCTTCAAAATATGCCTTCCCGTCAATGACAGGAAAAGAAGGCACTGCACCAAATAAGAATGATGCGCTGAGTATTATTGAAGCTGCCGCTTTCAAAAACACCTTCAGATCTCCTTGGCAAGTTTGATTGCTTCTTCGCTTGTTATCTCAGAAGCTTCAGCTGAATCCCTTCTCTTTACTTCTACGATGCCCTCGGGAGCTCTTCTTCCGACAGTGATGCGGAGAGGAATGCCCAGGAGGTCAGCGTCCTTGAACTTAACGCCGGGACGCTCATTTCGATCGTCTATAAGAACTTCACAGCCGGAAGCCGTAAGCTCATCGTAGATCTTATTTGCAACGCCCATTACTTCCTCGTCGTTGACCTTTGTAGGAACGATGATGACCTTGTAAGGAGCAACGATAGAAGGCCAGATGATACCGTCGTCATCGTGATACTGCTCGATGATTGCAGCGAGGACTCTGGAAACGCCGATACCGTAGCAGCCCATTACCATGCTGTGTTCCTTACCGTTGTTATCAAGGTAAACGCAGCCCAATGCATCGGAATACTTTGTGCCGAGCTTGAAGATATGACCTACCTCAACGCCTCTTGCCATTCCGAGCTTGCCCTTGCCGCACTTGGGGCAGATATCTCCTGCCTTCGCATTTGTGATATCAGCTACCTTGTCTGCTTCGAAATCTCTTCCGATATTTACGTTCTTGAAGTGGTAGTCTGTCTCGCATGCGCCGACAACGAAGTTCTTCATGCCTGTTACTTCAGGGTCAACAACGATGTCGATCTTCTGCTTAAGTCCTACAGGACCCGCAAATCCTACCTTTGCGCCTGTGATCATCTCGACATCGGCGAATGCTGCGAGCTCCATCTCTGTTGCATCGTAAAGATTGCCGAGCTTTGTCTCGTTGATGTCTCTGTCACCTCTGCACATAGCGGCAACGAACTTGCCGTCAATGTTGTAAAGGATCGTCTTAACGAATGCGTCAGGTCCGCAGTTAAGGTAACCGCAGAGCTCTTCGATAGTCTTAACGTCAGGTGTGTGGATCTTCTCGATAGCGAGTTCATCAGCTGTATCAGCTGCGCCTCTTGTCCAGCCGGCCTTCTCTTCGTTGGCAGCATAGCCGCACTCGTCGCAGAAGCAGATAGCGTCTTCACCGACTTCGCTCTTTACCATAAACTCCTGTGAACCGGAGCCGCCCATTGCGCCTGAATCTGCGTCAACGATCGTGTAGTCAAGACCGAGCCTGTCAAAGATAGCTCTGTAAGCGTCATACATCTTCTTGTAGGAGATATCGAGACCTGCCTCGTCAACGTCAAAGGAATAAGCATCCTTCATGACGAACTCACGTGCACGGATAACGCCGAATCTCGGGCGCTTCTCGTCTCTGTACTTGTGCTGGATCTGATATAAAGTAACAGGGAGCTGCTTGTAAGATCTGATGGAATCCCTTACCGCTTCCGTGAAAGGCTCCTCGTGCGTGGGGCCTAAGCAGAAAGATCTTCCGCCTCTGTCTGTCAGTCTGAACATCTCAGGACCGAACTTTTCCCATCTGCCTGAGCCCTGGTATGCCTCAGCAGGAAGAAGTGCCGGCATGATGAGCTCCTGGGCTCCTGCCTTGTCCATCTCTTCTCTGATGACTGCCTCAACCTTTCTGTAGGTGCGGTAGCCCATAGGCATGAAGGAATAAACGCCTGATGCCATCTTGCGGATAAGGCCCGCTCTGAGCATCAGTCTGTGTGACGGAATCTCTGCATCTGCAGGTATTTCTCTTTGTGTTGCTAAAAACAGTTCGGAAACTTTCATTTAACTTGCTCCCTATAATTATTAATAATATTACGGGTGTAAGTATATACGAGAGGGGGTCTTTTTGCAATTAAAAAGGCTGCCTCAATGTGAGACAGCCCGTAAAATCAAGGTTTTCAGCTACCTGAGAAAATACCTTTGAGGAAAAGAATGTCCAGGATAACGCAAGCTATGACGACCAGGATGCAGATAACGTAGATGCGTGTGCGCTTCTTCTCGACTTCTTTATCAGTCGTGCCGTAATTAGCTTTTCTGCTCGGTCTGCGTACGCGTCCCAACGACATCAGCTTATCCCCCCTTTTATTCAATTCCCTCTTGCGGTGTCTAGATTATAGACGCTTGAAATATGTCTTGCTTTGCATAGTTGTGACAATCAATTGACAAATTTCTAAAAACGCTTTACTAAAAATTCGTTTTGCGGTAAAGAAACAAACCGGGCGTTTTCGGGAATATTTGCGGATATCATCCCACATCTTGTGTCGGCTTCCAAGAGCACACCAATATATTGCTTCAAAAATGCCCGTTTTCAGCGTAAGGATTCCCAAAAAGACAAGTATGATATAATAACATTGATAATTATGCCCTCACGTAATGTGCCGGCAGAACAAGGAGAAATTTATTTTTGAAGCTCGTAGGAGTCAGAGAATTTTATAACATCACGCGTGCGAAGATCATCTCCGCGCTCAACTGTGCCATCGTTATGGCCGTCTGCACGACGGCTACTTTTGCCGTTGACATGACATTGGACTTCACAAGCATTCAGGCTCAGCCTATCGAGACTACCGCAACGACAGTCGAGGTTACTGTTACCGTTGTATCTTATCCCGAAGGTTTTGACCCCGAGCACCCTGAAGATTACGATCCTGATCAGAACGCAGCTGCCTCTTCAGAGTCTTCAACTGATATGACCTCCGAATCAACGACTGAAACAAGCGAATCCTCTTCCGAGTCTTCAGAAGAGACATCGGAATCTTCGGAGACTTCCGAGACCACGGCTACAAACACACCGGTTCCCACGGAGAAGATCACTGAGACTGAGCTCTATCTGGCTGTTTACGCGACTACCACCATCAATGTCAGAACGGGTCCCGGTACTGAATATGACGTAGTCAAGAGCGTTTATTACGGTGATCAGATCGACGTTATCGCCGTAACATCCAACGGCTGGTATAAGACATATAACGGCAACTACGTTAAGAAGTCGCTTACGACTGAGACTAAGCCTGCGGCTACATCCACACCCAAGCCTACGGCCAAGCCGACACCTAAGCCCTCTTCTAATACTACAAAGCCTACAGAGAACCAGAAACCTGCAGGCGAAGGCGTTTCCTGCAAGATCACATTCTACGGACCGCAGCCGACTGCCAACGGCGGCTACAGCAAGACTACCGCAACTAGTACAACCTGCGTGGAGGGACAGACCTGTGCGGCCGACTGGTCGATATTCCCGGCCGGAACGGTAATCTACATAGAGAACGACCCTCTTGGCGGTGACGGCTACTATACCGTTGAAGACAGAGGCGGCGGCGTTAAGGGATATCATATCGACATCTACGCCGAAGAAGGCGAGTCAGGCAAATACAGCACCTGCTGGCGAACCGTTTACGTAAAATAAACTGACATAACTCAAATACTTCTCGAAGATCTTGAGAAGTATTTGCATTTTATAAAGGAACAATAATGAGCAGCAATTCGAAAAGACACGGATACAACAATCCTAAATACAAGAACCCGAACCCCGTAAAGATCATACCTTTGGGCGGTATCGGCGAGATCGGCAAGAACATGACCGCGATAGAATATGGGGGCGACATGATAATCGTTGACTGCGGCATGAGCTTCCCCGAAGAGAACATGCCCGGCGTAGACTGCGTCATCCCTGACTTCACTTACGTCAGACGCAACCAGGAAAAGCTCAGAGGCATTCTCATCACACACGGACACGAAGACCACATCGGCTCTCTCCCCTATTTCCTGAGGGAATTCAAGACGCACGTTTTCGGCGGCACAATGGCCATAGAGCTTATCAAGCTTAAGCTCCAGGATAAGAATGTACCTTTCGAGGGCATCAAGCTTACTACTTGCAAGAACGGCGACATCATCCAGCTCGGCAATTCTTTGTCCGCAGAATTCATCAGAGTCAATCACAGCATCGCGGATTCTTACGCGCTTTGTATCAATACTCCTGTAGGCAAGATCGTTCATTCGGGCGACTTCAAGATCGACTACACTCCGATCAACGGCAAAGTAATTAATCTCCAGCGCATGGGTGAGCTCGGCAAAGAAGGCGTGCTCATGTTCATGTGCGAATCGACAAACGTTGAGATCGAAGGCTTCTCACCTTCCGAAAAGCACGTGGGCGAAGCTTTCTCGCACTACTTCAGAAAAGCCGAGGGCCGCATAATCGTAGCCACCTTCTCATCTCACGTTCACCGCATGCAGCAGATCATCACGGCAGCCGAGAAATACGGCCGTCACGTCTGTCTGTCAGGCCGCTCGATGGTCCAGGTATTCAATATTGCCAACTCACTGGGCTACATCGATATCAAGCCTGACACGCTCATCGACATCGATGCCATCGACAATTATCCGGATAACAGGATCGTTATCCTCACTACCGGTTCGCAGGCCGAGCCCATGAGCGCACTTACGCGTATGGCATTCAATTCGCACCGCTCCGTAGATATCCAGAAGGGCGATACGGTCATCATCTCCGCTGACCCGATCCCGGGCAACGAGAAGCCCATATACCGCGTAATCAACGAGCTCTACAAGAAAGGCGCGCACGTTATCTACCAGTCTCTGGCAGACGTCCACGTATCAGGCCACGCATACAGGGACGAGCTCATGATGCTCCATACCCTCATTAAGCCTAAGTTTTTCATTCCCGTACACGGCGAATACCGGATGCTCTGCCTCCACAAGGAGATGGCCATCAATCTCGGCATGAATGAAGACAATATCTGCATCCTCGAGAACGGCGCAGTGCTCGAATTAAAGGAAGACGAAGCAAAGATCACAGATCACGTCCCCGCAAACCCCGTCCTTATCGACGGCACGGGCACCGTAGACGCGGACGACAGAGTACTTACGGACAGGATCCATCTGAGCGAAGACGGATGCCTCGCCATCGCCATTACAGTCGATGAGAGGACAGGCGACCTCGCGTGCTCCCCTGCAGTTAACTCTATGGGCTGCTTTGACAGTGATGACATGGATATGCTCTACGAATTGATCTCCGAAAAGGTAGACGATCTTCTGAAGCAGGCAAGCAACAAAGCCGGCAGCATCGAAGCATTCCTCGAGAAGCGCAACTTCAGGGAACAGATCAAAAGCTTCGTTCACTCCAAGTCAGGAAGAAGACCAATGATCATCTTCAACATAAGTTATGTCGGCGGTTATTCAGATGATGAATACTATGGAGATAGATAATTTCACAAATTAACTCTAAGCAAAAGAAAAGACTATTTCGAGCATCTTTCCGCACAAGCGAAGCGCGGAGGACCTGATGCGAGACATAGTCTTTTTTATTCGCACAAGCGAAGCGCGGAGGACTTTGATGCGAAAACAGTCTTTTAGTTTCTGATGACGTCTACGACGTCCTTTACTCTCAGGATCCTGTCACACGTGCGGTCGAGCTGTTCCTTGCCGGATACATTGACCGTTACGAAAATGCGCGCTTCAGGGCCGTCTACAACGGTGTTGAGCTTAACGATGTTGATCTTCTCTTCAGAGATCTTGTCGAGCACGTCGATAAGCAGTCCGTTGCGGTCCATCGCGACAACAACGAGCTGTACGTCGTAGCTTGAATACTTGGCCTTAGAGAGCCACTTGACCGCAACAAGACGCTGGTACTTCTCTTCGTCCTTCTGTGAATTGCCGCGGTTCTTGATTATATTCAGAATATTCTTGCAGTTGACCTTGTGGATGCCGACACCCTTTTCCTGAGTGACATATCCGATGATCTCATCACCATATACCGGGTGGCAGCATTTCGAGATGTGCGTAGCGATAGAATCCAGGCCGTTTACCACTACCGCATCGTTGCTGTTGGCACGCCTTGCGGCATCAGTTCTCGTGGTGCGTGTAGGCTTTGCGTTAGCAGACGCAAGCGGATCCGTTCCGGGCGCCGCGGTCTGGTGAGGATCTGTATTAAGAGCGTTGATCTTGGCTACATCGTAATCCAAAACCTGCTTGGAGCTCTCAGGCGTCTTTGTCCTGGAGCCCTTGGCGTTACGGGTCTGGTCAGCTTTGCCGAGCTCGATAGGAAGCTCTTGCGGGCTGTATGCGACGTTGCCGTCAGCAGTTACACGATATCCCAATGCTCTTCTCTCTTCTTCGCTGATATTCCTGATGTAGTCGTCACGAAGTCTGGAGAAAACCTTTGTAACGCTGATGCTTCCGTATCCCATTGCGGCGAACATGTCGTCTAATGACTGGAAATTATTGCGCTTCAAGATAGACTCGATGGACTTGTGCATAAGGAGCTTCGCGGGATCAAAGCCGTTACGCGTGATCTCGTTGGTAAGGAGTTCACGGCCTGTCGTGATATTCTCTCCCCTGGCTTCTTTCTTGAACCAGGAATTGATCTTGGATTTTGCGTTTGCGGTACGCGCGATGGCTACCCAGTCACGCGAAGGACCCTTAACGAGCTTTGACGAAGACTGGATCTCAACGATATCGCTGTTCTTAAGCTCATATGACAGCGGCACGATACGTCCGTTTACCTTTGCGCCGTGCATGTGATTGCCGATTCCTGAGTGGATCGCATATGCAAAGTCGATCGGGCATGAACCCTTCGGGAGCTTGATAACTTCGTGCTTCGGTGTGTATACGAAGATCTCGTCAGGAGCGATGTTCATCTTGAACGATTCGAGGAACTCACCCGAGTCGGTAAGCTCGTTCTGCGAATCGATGATCTGCCTCATCTCATTGATCTTCGTGTCGTATCTGTCAGCCTTGAATTCCTGTGAATTGCCGGCTTCCTTGTAATGCCAGTGCGCAGCGATACCGAACTCCGCGATCTGGTGCATCGCGAATGTCCTTATCTGCACTTCGAAAGGCGTGCCCGTATGAGATACGACCGTCGTATGGATCGACTGGTATTTGTTCTCCTTAGGCATCGCGATATAGTCCTTAAAGCGTCCCGGCACGTGCTGGTACATCTCGTGGATGATGCCCAATACCTGATAGCATTCGATGACTTCGTCAACGATTATCCTGCACGCGAAAAGATCGTAGATCTCATCAATAGTCTTGCCCTTTTCGTGCATCTTCTTATAGATGCTGTAGAAGTGCTTGGGGCGGCCTTCAATGTCGTAATGGTCAATGCCGTTTTCTTCGAGCTTCGCGCGTATCTCAGAGACAACGTCTTCCATGAAGTTCTCTCTCTGGGTGCGGTTGCCGTTAACGAGCTTTACGAGCTCATAGTAATCGTCGGGATGGAGATATCTCAGACAGAGGTCCTCCAATTCCCATTTGATCTTATAAATACCGAATCTGCCTGCGAAAGGAACGTAGATATCAAGCGTCTCCTGGGCCTTTTCGATCTGCTTCTCAGGGCTCATGGACTTCAATGTTCTCATGTTGTGCAGACGGTCAGCGAGCTTGATGAAAATAACACGGATATCGTCCGTAAGCGCGATAAACATCTTGCGCACGTTGGACGCCTGGATGTCGACCTTGGAATTATAGACAACATTATCGAGACTTAAGTTGAGCTTTGTAACGCCGTCTACGAGGCTGCAGACGACGGGACCGAATTTCTCCGTGACCATCTGGTCATCAACTATTGTGTCTTCGATCGTATCGTGAAGGAGCGCTGCAATGATCGTATTAACATCGACCTTGAGGTCGGCAAGGATCATGGCTACTGCAACAGGGTGCGTGATGTAAGGCTCGCCGGTCTTACGCTTCTGGTGACGGTGTGCCTTATATGCAAAATTAAAAGCCTTCTCGAGCTGATCGTTATCTCTCTCGATATCTTTCTCATCGAGATTTGCCGCACGCGCATACTCGTCGTAAAGCTTGATGATCTCATTGAACCGTTCTTCAAGGTCATGGGGGATCTCGGGCTTGATACTGTCGTCGTTAAGATAGGCACGCTCGGCTTCAGCCTGAACGACCTCTTCAGTATTTACGGCATCAAATGTTCTGTCATTCTTGCCCTTAGTCACCGATAATTCTCCTATAGACCTCAGAATCGCTGAGTTTTACTTTGTCGCCCGTAGCCAGAATGTTGAAGCACACTCTCATCGGCGTCATAGATCTTAACCTTATCAGGTTGCAGTCCGCGAAAACCTCAAGGCACCTCTTTACCTGGAACGGCGTCATCGATACATCATAATTGTTAGATACCAATCTTGCAAGAAGATCGATATCCACGGTAGACATCGCCGTGCCTCCGAAACGTTCGATTGCCTTATAGCACGCGCCAAACTGCTCAGGCGTAGGCTTCATCGAATTCGCGATGTCCTCGCCCGGCGCCATCTTCGCGATCTGTTTCATCGCAAGTCCGCTCGAATAAAGCTTCTCGGCGATATCCGCCTTCTGCCACATGAATCCGCCCTCGCCCTGAGGCCTTATATCCTCAAGATGCAGGCTCAGCGAAGTCTCTCCGCGGTAGCAGTATTCATTAAGCGTATACGCGATATCTATCTTGTCGCCGGCTCTTAAGATGTTGAAATAATCGCCCATTCCGAAGCCGACGGCAGAGATGTTAGCCTTGCCTGTGCTGTCTGTCAGATCGAGCCTTATGTGCGCGCCGTTGCTCATCTGCGCAACGCCCGTGATAACAAGATCATTTGTAACGAATACCGGCTTAGGGTTGCCGATGCCGAAAGGCCTTAACTTGCATACCTGATGGTAAGAATCAAACGTCAGACCGTCAGGTGTTATCTCGCATTCGGCGCTGATAACGCTGTCTTCATCGGGCTCGCCTGACTGGCCCTTCTCTTCGATTATCTTGGCGGATTCTTTTTCGAGCGCCTCCATAAAAGCGCCCATCTCCGTCTTCCTCACGAGCATGCCGGCAGCCTTCTTATGTCCGCCGAAATTGACCAGATAATCAGATATGCGCGTCAGGCACTCATAAAGATCAAAGTCGCCGAACGCTCTGCCTGATCCCTTCGCGCAGCCGGGCTCGGTAGCATCATCGGTAAATACCAAAACGGACCTTCCGTAGAACTGCGACAGCTTGCCTGCAACGATTCCGAGAACGCCCTGATGCCAGTCTCTGCCGTAAACAACGATCGGGCCGCAAGTATTCGTAAGCGACCATTTATCAGGCCTTGCAGGGTTCTCCAATTGCGCTCTGGCCTCGTCGAAAACCTTCGCCTCGATCTCCTTGCGCTCATCATTTTCCCTCGTCAGATCCTGCGCCGCATTCTTAGCTTCGGTAGGATTATTCTCAAGGAATAACTTAAGCGCGTCAGCCGAATCGTAAAGTCTTCCCGCAGCATTGATCCGCGGTACAAAATTAAACGAAATAAACGTCTCGTCCAAAGTCTTTCCAGGTGCCAGCAGCATATCATTCATGACGCCGACGCCGATATTGGAAGGCTTCTGCATGCTCTTAAAAGCACGCTTGATTATCGTTCTGTTCTCATTGGTTACCGACACCAGATCCGCAATAGTCGCGATGCCCGCAAGCTCAATAGCCTGGCGCCAGATATTGCCCGTCACCTTATGCCTGCCGTCCTTGCCCAATGCTTCAACGAGCTTGAGCGCAACGCCCGCGCCGCAAAGATCTATGAAAGGATAAGTGTTGTCGGGCCTTTTCGCGCAGATAACACAGTCAGCCGGCGGCAGCTCATCCTTAACATTGTGGTGATCCGTAACGATCACCTTGATGCCCCTGTGCTTGAGCTCCTGGACCGTATCGATATTCGTAACACCGCAGTCTACCGTGATGACCAGGTCAGGCCTCTTCTCGATGACCTTGTCCATGATCTTCTCCGTAAGTCCGTAACCATGCTCAGACCTGTGCGGCACAATGTACTGCACATTGATCTGATGGCTTCTGAAATACCTTACAAGAATAGAAGTAGCCGTAACGCCGTCACAGTCATAATCGCCGTATACAAGCACCTTGCCGCGCCTGTCGATAGTCTCGTTGATAATATCAACGGCCTTGCGCATGTCATTGTAAAGGAACGGATCATGCCAGATTCCGTCTTCTTCGGACAAAAACTGTTCCTCGTCCTGTCCTTCGGCTATTCCGCGATTCTTAAGCAAAACACCAAGCAACGCCTCGGCATCCTCGACCTTACGAGATGCCGATAAGCGCCAGGTCTTACCGGTCAATAACATAAACTTAATCTCAACTTTATCTTTATTGACACTATTATAACGGAATGGCGCTCTATTTACAAAGGCGCGCGCATTTTGGTGTGATCGAGGCCAGTCTCAATTTTTGTGTAAGGGGTTGAAATATGATCTTGGGGCAATAGGATATGGGGTATAAGTCGATCAAAACATCTTAAAACCAGCCCGACGTACTAAAACACAAAAAAGTCCGTTTTAGTACGTCATATTAGACACTCAAGCAACCTTCAGACCAGTTTTCGACGGACTAAATCAGAATAAAGTCTCTTTTAGTACGTCATTTCTGATCATTCGAAGCCGAAAACAGCGAAAACCTACGGACTAAAAACCGCTTTTTGCGTTTTTAGTACGTCATAGAAAAAACTCAAACAAGGAGAAGCAAAATGTATGAATCAGCTCCATGGTTAACTGACCTTAAACAGCTCGAAAAAGAAATAGAAAAACAAATCAAGAGGCTCAATGAGCGAATTAAAAAAGCTCCTGAAGGCTCGCTTCGCATATCAAGGAAGTGGAATAAGAATCAATACTATCACCGACACGATTCGTCTAACGGTCCGGGTATATACATCACGCACCAAAACAAATCCTTCGCAGCCCGGCTCGCACAAAAAGACTATGACGCCAGACTGCTCGATGCCCTCAAGAGCCAGAAGAAAATAATAGACCGTTTCCTAAAAGACTTCGACCCTGACGCGGCACAGCAGGTTTTCACCCACCTCACCGCCGCGCGCCAGGCGCTCGTCACGCCTGAGTTCCTGTCAGATGAAGAATACATCGAGCAGTGGATGAACGAGCCTTATGAGAGGCTGGGGTTCAAGAAGGATGAGCCGGAGTTTTACACTGCGAAGGGCGAGCGGGTCAGGTCAAAGTCGGAGATACTGATTGCCGATGCGCTGCTGAGGAATAACATTCCTTACCGGCTGGAATTTCCGGTCTTTGACGGCAAGATAATTA